>Ga0315294_10002407_pt1 | contig 20473 bp, 25 predicted proteins | sample YL17G13_40_MG_FD_203626 | JGI IMG/M metagenome (GOLD analysis project Ga0315294, IMG submission 203626) | Sediment microbial communities from Yellowstone Lake, YNP, Wyoming, USA - YL17G13_40 | ecosystem: Environmental > Aquatic > Freshwater > Lake > Sediment | place: USA: Wyoming | collected...
CAGCTCCCATCCGGCGAAGCCATTCCGTTCGATGTCTTCTTCGATTCCGCTCTTCCGGTGAAGGAGCTTGTGCGGAAGCTCGCGATGGAACGGCCCGGCGGCCGCGCGATGAGCGACGGCGAGATCGCCGAGAAGCTCAAGACCATGGGATACTCCATAGCCCGCCGCACGGTGGCCAAGTATCGCGATCAACTCCACGTCCTGCCCATCGAGTACCGCTTCGCCGCGTAGCCCTCAGCTATCACCCCTCTAGCCGGGATTACTCGCGAATAGCGATCTCCTTCCCGCCCATGCGGTTGTCTCGATGAACCGGGATCCCGCCCATGCGGTTAAAACCACGGCTACGAATGCACGAAGTCCCCCTGCGGGGACTATATCCACAGTGTCCGAAGGGACACTTCGTGCCTTCGTTGCCGTGAATTCATTCGCACGGGGAGGAAGCGTGTCCGCGGCATGCCTGGCACCCGAATTGCTGTAATCGGCATGCTTGCCGTGGGAGGTGTGAAGCATTGGGCGATTTCTTTACGGATCTGACAACGGCGGTCATTGCGAAATCGCTGGACGTTGCCGGCTTGAGGCACCGCGTCATTGCGGACAACATCGCGAATGCTGAGACGCCAGGGTTTACTCGCTCGGAAGTCTCGTTCTGCGATAAGTTGAAGCGGGCCCTGACTGCGGCAGATGCTGACACTGCCATTCGCCGGGTGGAAGACGTCCAGCCGGAAGTGCAGGCGGATCTGTCGTCTCCTGTTCGCCCCGACGGCAATAACGTGTCCATTGATAAAGAGATGGCGGAACTGACGAAGAACAGCCTGGAATACGAGACGCTCGTTCAGTTGTTCAATCTCAAGAGCGGCATGGTCAAGGCGGCTATCACAGAAGGGAAGCGGTAGCAGTGGGTAATTTCTCCTCCATTGACATCAGCGCATCGGGACTTTTTGCCCAGCGGGTCCGGCTGGATGCGATCGCGAACAACATTGCGAACGCCACCACGACACGTACTGAAGGCGGTGGTCCGTACCGGAAGCAGGAGGTGATCTTCCGCGCTCATTCCGGGAAGTTCGAGGCAGGCAACGGAGGCGTGGAGGTCGAGGCCGTGTCCGAAAGCACGGATCCGCCGAAGATGGTCTACGATCCTTCGCACCCGGATGCCGGCCCGGACGGCATGGTCGCGATGCCCAACGTCAACATCGTTGAAGAAATGGTGGATATGATCACCGCTACCAGGTCCTATGAGGCTAATGTCCAAGCGATCAACGCGGCCCGTGCCATGGCGGCTAAGGCGCTGGAGATAGGACGTGGATAGGCGGGCAATACGGAGGCGATTGAGAAATCATGAGAGTTGACGGCATTGGGACACAATTTCATCCCGCGCCGGTTGTCGAGAAGCAGGACAAGCCGGGCGAAAGCAGCTTCGGCGACACGATAAAGGAAGCCATCTCCAAGGTCAACGAATTGCAGACGGAGGCAGATCAGTTAGCTACCAGGCTGGCCGCGGGCGACGCCGTGGAGATACACCAAGCCATGATCGCCATGCAGAAGGCCAGCACTGCCCTCCAATTCACCATTCAGGTTAGAAACAAGATCATCGAAGCATATCAGGAGATCATGCGCATGCAGATTTAGGCGCGGCGCGCACAGAGAGAGGACGGAGTAGATGGAACAAAAACTCGGCCCGCTACAGGCCCTTGCCAGGTTTTGGGGTACTCTGAATGTCACGCAGCGTTTTGTGACTGCTGTCTTCATGTCCCTGAGCGTAGCCCTGCTTGCCATCGTGTCCATTGTTGCGACCCGGCCTCGGATGTCAGTGCTGTTTTCGGGCTTGCAGCCGGGCGATTCCGGCGCGATCGTGGCAAAGCTCCAGGAGAACAAGGTTCCTTACGAAGTGGAAGGCTCCGCCATCAAGGTTCCGGAGAAATCCGTCCACGAGATGCGAATGCAGTTAGCCAGCCAGGGCCTGCCCCAGGGGGGCAGCGTAGGGTTTGAGATCTTCGACAAGAGCAACCTGAGCATGACGGAGTTTTCACAGCGTGTGAACTACCAGAGAGCACTTCAGGGCGAGCTGAGTCGCACCATCAACCAGCTCGGCGGAGTGGAACAGTCGAGGGTGCATGTCGCTATCCCGGAGCCGACTGTGTTCGCCGACCGCGAGAAACAGGCAACCGCCTCGGTCGTTATCAAACTGAGGCCCGGCAGCACGCTCAATTCGGATCAGGTGGGCGGCGTAGTCCACCTGGTTTCCTCCGCCGTGGAGGGACTAAGGCCGAACCACGTGACCGTCGTGGACACAAACGGGAACGTCTTGTCCGAATCGAGCGATGACTCCACCGGCCTCGATCCGCGGCTGAGCGCCTCTCAACTGAAACTGAAACGCGAGCACGAGCGGCAGATGGAGAAGGACATCCAATCTATGCTGGAGCGAGTGCTCGGTCCTAACAAAGCCATCGTCCGGGTGAACGCGAAGATCAATTTCGACCGCACCGAGACCAGCAGCGAGACCTACCTGCCGGTGGCTGGGACCAACAGAGGTATTCTCCTCAACGAGCAGCGGCTGGAGGAAAGCTACAACGGCGGTACGGGCACGGTCGGCGGACCTGTCGGAGTCGCAAGCAACCTGCGGCCGGGCGGCGCGAGGGTATCGCCCGGACCGGCGGTCGAAGGCGGCTATCAGCGTGTTGACACGACTAGCAAGTACGAGGTCTCGAAGACCACCGAACACATTGTGAGGGCCCCCGGCCAGATCGAGAAGCTTGCGGTAGCTGTGATGGTTGACGACAAGGTGGATGCTTCGAAGCTTGCCGCCATCAGAAGTGCCGTCTCCACCGCCGCCGGCATTGACCTGGCGAGGAAAGACCAAATCACCGTTGAGAGCATCAAGTTTGACGCGAGTGCCATCGAAAACGAAGCGAAGGAGCTGAAAACCATCGCTGCCCGCTCAACCTATCTGTCTGTGGGGAAGAGCGTCGGCGCGGTCCTGCTGCTGCTCGCATTCCTATTCTTCTTGAAAGGCATGCTGAAGCAGGTCAATGTTTCGATTTCGCCCACCGTGACCGGAGTTGAGGTCCCTACAGGCCAGGGGGCCGTCGGACAGGCCCGTCAGCCTGCGGGTCAGGGCGGCAACGGCGGAGCCGCGTCGAGTGTCCCGGAAGCACAGCCTGAGGACGTGGCGCAAGTGCTTCGCAAGTGGATGACAGAGAGCTGAGGGTATTAATCCGTGGCAATGCGAGAACCTAAGGAATTGAGCGGTGTTGAGAAGGCTTCCGTGCTCCTGATGGCGATGGGTGCGACCACGTCTGCCCAGGTGCTCAAGCACCTGAGCGAGTCGGAAATCGAAAGGCTCTCCGCTGAGATAATCAGGCTGCGTCAGGTTGAGCCCGCCATCGTTGAGGGTGTTGTGGCGGATTTCGAGCGGGCATGTGCTTCCGTGAAGCGCAGTGGTATATCGGGCGGAAGGGACTTCGTAGAGCAGGTGCTGGAGCAAGTTGTGGGGGCGGAAAAGGCTGGCGAACTCTTGCAGAAGGCCGGCCGCCCAAGTGCGACGCACCGGTTCGAGTTCCTGTGGGAAGCGGACGCCGATGTGATAAGCCAGATGCTGAAGGAGGAACAGCCGCAGATTGTCGCGCTGGTACTGGTGAGCCTTCCGAGGGAGAAGGCTGCGGCCGTACTCTCGCAGTTTGATGAGGGGGTGCGCACCCGGATTGCCCTCAACATCTGCTCCATGGAAGACGTGGATCCGGAGGTCGTGGCTGCTATCGAGGATGCGCTTCACGTCAAGCTGGCAGCTTCGAGCGCCCAGGTGGTGGCCTCAGCCGGCCCTAAGACCCTGGTGGAGATATTGAACAACGCCGGGCGTGCCACAGAGCGGGTCGTGCTTGAAGCTTTGCAGAAGGACGAGCCGTCGTTCGGGGAACAGGTCCGTGGAATGATGTTCATTTTCGAGGACTTGCCGCGCCTGGACGACCGCACGATCCAGTCGGTGCTCAGGGAGATAGATCAGGAAGACTTGAGATTGGCGCTCAAAGGCGCCGACGACACGATCAAGGAGCTGATCTTCAAGAATATGTCTGAACGCGCCGCAGAGACGTTGAAAGAGGATCTGGAACTCGCGGGCGCGGTGAAGGTGAAGGATATCGAGGTTGCCCAACACAGGGTGGTCAGCGTCGTGAGGCGATTGCTGGCCAGCGGGGAGATCGCGCTGGTTGACTCTGAGGAGGAGATGGCCGCTTGAGCAACGTTGTCAGATCAGACTTGCTGGGGCGCCTGACCGTTGAAGGCGAGTATGTGATAGACCCGCAGAAAACCGGCCGAGGCCATGCCGGCCGCGCGCGCAGGAGCATGAGCGTCTCCCCGGAGAATCGCGCCAAATCCATAGTTGATCAGGCCAATGAGGAAGCTGCGGCTCTGATCTCGGCGGCGCAGCAGGAAGCGGAGGCGATTCGCTCAGCAGCCTACCGGGAAGGCCGTGAGGCCGCCCTGGCGGAGCTGGAGGCGGAAAGGAATGCGCTTGCCGAACGCATCGCCCGGATCGAGGCGGATGCAGAGCGGCAGGTCCAAGAGTTTTGGGTTTCGATTGAGCCGGAGTTGCTCAACCTGGCGGTGGACATTGCACGCAAGATCGTACATCGAGAAATCAGCGAGAGCCAGGAGTTCGTGCTGGAGACCGTCAAGGCAGGGCTTCACCAGCTCAGGGATAGGCAGGAACTGAGGATACGAGTCAATCCTGCGGATTACGAATTCGTGCGGGAGCACAAGGAAGAGATAGCTAGTTCGTGTGACGGCGTGCGATCTCTTGAAGTGATAGACGATCGCAGAGTAGACCAGGGCGGAAGCGTGATCGAATCCGGCAATGGTCACCTGGATGCCAGGATTGAGACACAGCTCAGAGAAGCAGAGCGATCGCTGTTGGAGGCAGCTCACGATGGTGACAGCGAAATCGTCACCGAGTCTGAATAGGTATCGCGGGATCGTGAGCCGGCTCAATACCATGAAGCTGAACGGCAAGGTATCACAGGTCGTAGGCGTTGTGGTGGAGTCGCGCGGCCCGGCCGCACATGTGGGCGAGATCTGCGAGATACACTTCAAGCGCAGCGGGTCGCCGCCGATTCTGGCCGAAGTCGTGGGCTTCCGGGAGGGCACCGTACTCATGATGCCACTCGGCGAGATGGAGGAAATCGGTCCCGGCAGCGACGTTGTTGCAACAGGCTCATCGCTCAAGATCAGGGTCTGTGAGGGCCTGCTTGGCCGTGTTCTGGATGGTCTGGGCCGGCCGATAGACGGGCTTGGTCCGATAGAGCCCGAGGATGAGCTGCTGGTGAGTCGAACTCCACCTCCGCCGCTCCAGAGACGTCGGATACGCGAACCTCTGGCGTTCGGCGTCAGGGCGATGGATGGACCCTTGACCTGCGGGAAGGGCCAGCGTATCGGCATCTTCTCCGGCAGCGGGGTCGGGAAGAGCACGCTCCTCGGCATGATCGCTCGGAACACCGACGCGGACGTCAATGTTATCGCGCTGATCGGCGAACGAGGCCGCGAGGTGAGGGACTTCCTGGAGAAGGACCTGGGCGCCGAAGGTCTTGCCAGATCGGTCGTTGTGGTCGCTACCTCTGATCAAGTGGCGGTTGCCCGGCTCAGAGGTGCAATGGCCGCAACGACCATCGCGGAGTACTTCCGCGACAAGGGGCGGGACGTCATGCTGATGATGGATTCGGTGACCCGTGTGGCATGGGCCCAGCGGGAGATCGGTCTCGCAGTAGGCGAGCCGCCAACTACGAGAGGATACACGCCTTCTGTGCTTGCGATGCTTCCGAGGCTGCTTGAGCGCTCGGGAACCGCGGCCTGGGGATCAATAACCGGACTTTATACCGTGCTGGTCGAGGGCGATGACATGAACGAACCCGTCGCAGACGCGGTTCGGAGTATACTCGACGGGCACATCGTGTTGTCGAGAGACCTTGCTCACGGAAATCACTATCCGGCGGTTGACGTTCTGGCGAGCGTGAGCCGTCTCATGCCGGACGTTGCTTCGGCCGAGCACCTGGAAGCAGCGGGAACACTGAGGGACATTCTGGCAACCTACCGGTCTGCCGAAGACCTCATCAACATCGGCGCCTACGTAGACGGCAGCAACCCGAAGATAGATCACGCGAAAGCTCACATCGATTCGGTGAACGCGTTCCTGAAGCAGGGAATCTCTGAGAAGGCTCCGTTTGCTGAAACCATCGCGGCTCTTCAGAGTCTATTTGAGGTTAAGCAATGAGGAAATTCCGATTCAACCTCCAGAGAGTGCTGGACTACAGAGAGACTATAGAAGAGAAACTGCTCACAGAGCTTGCCGCGATCCGCACCCAGCGTGACCAGGAGCTGGCCAGGCTGGTGGACCTCACCCATGCCAGGGACCTGTTTCGCGGGAAGATGAAACAGGAACTCGCAGAGGGCAGCTCCGACGACATCAAGCAGGCATATCGGTACCTGAATGAGCTTATGAGACAGGTGAGGATACAGGACGCGGCGGTTCGCCGAATCACCGAGCGCAAGGACGAGAAGACCGCCGAGGTCATAGAGGCGGCGAAGGACCGCAAGGTGCTGGAGAGATTGCGCGACTACAAGCTGCTGGAGCATAGACGTGAAGGCGAGACTCACGAACAGAAGTTCCTGGATGATGTAGCCTGCATACGACACAGCCGGCGGAAATCAGGCCAGAATTCCGCCAGCGGAGGACAGAGGTGAACCTGGAGCACGTACAGGCGGTGAAAGCCAGGATTGAGGAGATAAGGCAGCGTTTTGTGGGTCTGCAGGAAAGTTGGCCGACAGACCCGTACGGCTCGTATCAAACGGGTAACCCCGATTTTGGCGACGCTTTGCGCAGGGCTCGGGCCGCGAGACACGTTCCCTGTCCCGCGGAGCTGGAGCCGGTGATTGCCCGTGCTGCCGAGCGATACGGAGTGGATCCGGCGATCGTCAAAGCTGTCATTCGAGCCGAATCCGGTTTTCGGTCGGACGCCGTTTCCAGGGTGGGTGCGCAGGGACTCATGCAGCTCATGCCCGGCACAGCGCGGGCACTCGGCGTTGATCCCACCGATGCGGAGCAGAACATTGACGGGGGAACGCGCTATCTCAGGCAGCAGATGGATAGGTTCGGAAGCCTGGAGCTGGCTCTGGCCGCGTACAATGCGGGCCCGGCGAGCGTCATCCGCCACGGAGGCATGCCGCCATACGCTGAGACGCATAGCTACGTCGCGGAGGTCCTGCGTAATGTCTCGGCCTATTCCGAACATGAATAGATCACGGCAACTCGGGCCCGCAGTGATCGGGCCCTTGCGATGTTCCAACGAAAGGAGGTGACACGAAATAGCTGAATTAACGAATCTACTGCTGGACGTGACCGCACTCGGCGCGCCGAGTTCGACAGGTGCGCAGCCGACTCCGGTCACGAAGGAAGGAGATCCAGCCGGTTCGGACTTTCAGGGATTGATCCTGGGGCTACTAGAGGAATCCACCGCTTGCGCAGAAGAAGCAGATGAGACATGGGCCGGACAACAGGGCCTCGAGAGAGAGGCAGGGCTCGGGACGGAATGCGGAGACGAATCCGAGAAGTCGAGCCCGGACTCGGAGAGGCCGTTGGGGTCCATAGCGATATCCCCGGGACTCCTGGAAGTGGCGGATGCTGCTTCGGTGTTGGTTCCTCTCCCTTTGGGTCAGGATATCGAGTTCCGACCGGGAGATGGACCCGAGACACCCATGCCGGCGATGCCCGGAAGCCGACCCGTGGCTGTGGATCTGCCGTCATATGGCGCAGCATCGGACGGGGCGTCGGTACCCTATGCTGCTTCGACGTCGGAGTCAGCGGAAACCGGGTTGGCCCCGGCGCCGGCAGTCGGGCATGAACAGCTCCAAGGCTGGACCGCCGCAAATAGCTCCGAGCGGCCTGCTGCGAAGGATGTGGCCGTGTTCGAAGCTCCCAATGCGGGGGAAAGCCGGAGCGATCAGGTTCCGCCCTCAGACCCGCCGATGGGCGGCCGAGCGCGTGAATCATCCGGCCCGTCTGCTCCTGTTGTTCAGGAGCAGGTGCCGCGCTCTGGAACAGCGGAGGCCGCGCCGGGATTTGAGGTCAGGGCGGAGAAGCCCCAGCCGGGAAATCTCGTCGAGCCGGCGATGCACGCTGTGGACGCGCTGAAGCTGTTCAGGCGGGCTGGCGACGGCCCGCCGCCTGCAGGCAATCCGGTTGCACCGGCTGCTTCGCCGCAGGAGCAGCCTGCCGTTGACAGACCGGTCGTAATGCCGAAGGGGATTCAGGCATCTTCGGCGTCTCCTGCGGACGTGCTGCCGGTGGAACCCACCGGCGACAGCCGCCGGGGTGAGACGCAGAGCCGACCCGAGCAAGACGCTGTGTGGATGCAGATGCCGGACGTCCGGCTTCCGGGCGCCAATGCGGTGGACGCCGTCGCCCAATCAAATGGGCATCTGCCGCCCGACGATGTCATCGGATCCAAGCTGATCCACCAGATCGTTCAGGGCGCCAAGGTGCATCTGTTCGAGGGCGGCGGATCCATGACTCTGCGCCTCGAGCCACCGCATCTCGGCATGCTCCACATGAGTGTTACGGCACAGCAGGGCATTGTTGTGGCGAGCATTCAGACCAGCACCGAAGCCGCAAGGCAGGTGCTGGCAGCCGACTTGCCGTCGCTCGCTCAGGCGCTGGTGGATGCCGGGGTCAAGGTTGACTCGATCAACGTATCGGTAGGCGGCAGCGCGGACCAGGGCTGGACTCCACAGAGCGACGCTCATGGCGGAAGACCGGATGCCGGAAGCCATGGCGATTCTCGATTCGTGCGGGAGGTTCTCGGTCCAGCCTTCGATTCCGGATTGGTGGAATCCCGCCGACTGGAGATCACTGGCCGGTTGGACTACCTCGCATAGGAGGGATCAAACGTGATAACTGAAATGGCTGGGGCTACCAACGCCCAAAGCCTAGTGGCTGAATCAGGGACGGGAAGCGAACTCGACAAGAACGCGTTCCTGAAGCTCCTCATCGCTCAGTTGAGGAACCAGGATCCTCTGAAGCCGATGGAGGACAAAGAGTTCATCGCGCAGTTGGCGCAGTTCTCGAGCCTTGAGCAGATGCAGTTGATGAACAACACGCTGGCGCCTTTCATTGAGATGATGGGGCCTTTCGTCCGGAACCAAACGGGGTTCGCAGCAGCGAGCTGGGTAGGCCGAACCATCACGGCGTTCGATCCGAGTCCGCCTGTGGATGAGAATGGCCTCGAGATTGACCCGCAGGTGGATGAGAACGGCCAGACGGTAAGGCGCATGGTCACTGGCAGCGTGGACAGCGTGAAGTTCACCGACGACGGCCCGATTCTGACGATCAGGGTCAGGCAAAAGGAAAGGAGCGAGGACACGGGCGAGTACGTGGAAGTGGAGAGGAACAAGGAAATCCCCTTGAAAGACGTGCTCAGCGTATCATAGACCGTGTCCTTGTGAGGGGACGTCCGGGTGCTTGCGGCGTCTTGCCCGGGCGTCCCATTTTTTCCCGCAGCCGGCGCATTTCTCCCCACCTCTGTCGGCTTGCCGTCGGTAATGAGCACGACACTCCTTATGGTTTGTCTCTCGGCGGATTCCTGCGGTCTGAGATCCGCGGTCTGGAATCCGGAACTGCGGCGCCTGGCACGGGAATTGCTATTACGGGTCGAGACGAGCAGCCTTGTTCGAATGATGAATGTGGCAGGAAGGGATTGGCTGTTGAAGGTCGAGTACATGGAGCCGTTTGTTCAGGCGGTACGCTCGGTGCTGGAGCAGGTCTCGGGCGGACGCGCGCAGGCTGGACCTCTCAGCCTGCTGGGAACGACGTTTCCCACAGCTTGCACCAACATCGCCGTGCGCGTCAACGGATCGCTTGAGGGCGATGTGGTGTACAGCATGTCGAGCCTGACCGCACAAAAGCTGGCAGGTCTCCTTGTGGGAGCCGAGACCTACGGGTTCGGGCGGCTGACGGGCAGCGGGCTCATCCAACTGGGGAACATGCTCGTTCAGCAGACGGGGCGATTCCTCATCGAACGCGGCATCAAGTGTGACGTCAGCAGCCCAACCGTGTTTCAGGGCTTGAACGTAGAGTTCTCCGTGACTGCGCCGGCATTGGCGGTGTCTGTGGACACCGAGGCCGGCCAGGTGGACATTAATGTGGCGGTGAGAAATGGTAAGCAGAGTTAACGTTACGCCAGGGGTACAGCGCTCGCAGTCGCCCGATGGGTCCTCCCGCGCGTCTCCGAAGCAGAAGGATTTTGCGGGTACTCTCGTGCGGGAATCCGAGCGCCAGGAATCTCTGAGAATATCCCTGCACGCTCAGAAGCGCCTCAGCTCGTCTCGGGTCACGCTCACCGACTTGGATATCCAGCGGATTGACGGGGCGGTGCGCCGGGCCTCCGAAAAGGGCTCGAACCAATCGCTTGTCATGCTGGACAATCTTGCCCTCGTCGTGAGCGTCAAGAACAAGGTCGTTATCACCGCGGTTGATGAGGCGCGGGCGAGAGAAGGGATATTCACGAACATTGACAGCGTTGTTATCGCGTAAGGGAGGTGGTCGGTCGGACAATGGGTTTGGGGCCGGACCTCGACTGAGGAGGCCCCGTGCCATCCGGGATTCGGATGGCGTAAGCACTCGATCCGCATCAGCGGATAATCTCAGGAGGTCAAATAGAAGATGATCCAGGCAATGTACAACGGCGTCTCTGGTCTGCGTTCGCACAAGACCATGATGGACGTCATCAGCAACAACATCGCGAATATCAACACCATCGGCTACAAGGCCGCTAGAGTGAGTTTCAAGGAGATGTTCAGCCAAACTCTGAAAGGAGCGACCGCGCCGAGATCAGGTGGGTCAGGCGGTACTAACCCGGCTCAGATCGGCCTCGGCTCCAGTATAGGCAGCATTGACGTGAGCCAGAACCAGGGCTCGCTGCAGCCGACCGGGAAGATCACCGATCTCGCAATCGAAGGGAACGGCTGCTTTATCATGAGCGACGGTCAGGGCATGTTCTACAGCAGGGACGGATCGTTCATCATAGACTCGGCAGGAAACCTGGTATCGGCAGGCTCGGGCCTGAAGGTTCTGGGTTGGAAGGCCGATCGCGTGACGGGAGCCATAGACTCTACGTCGCCGATATCGAGTGCGTCCGTCATCAGCCTGCCGGTCGGTCAGCTTGCCAGGCAGACAACCGAAGTGACCTACGGCGGCAACCTGGATTCCTCGATGGCTGCCGGTGAAACGCACTCGGTCAGCGCGCTCATCTATGACTCCCTCGGCACAAAGCACACTCTTTGGGTCACGTTCACCAAGAATGCGACTGCCAATGAGTGGGCCTGGGAGGCGGTTGAGGGCGGCGCGGCCGTCGGCAGCGGGACGATAACCTTCGACGGCACCGGCAAGAGCCCGTCTGCGTCCGGCACGATCTCGCTTCCCTTGACAAACGGAGCGAACACACCATTGGGGTCCACGCTCTCCTTCGGGGCAATTACGCAGTTGGCGGGCGATACTACCGTCAGCGCGACGTCCCAGAACGGTCTGCCGCTGGGTATGCTGGACAGCTTTACCATCGGCAAGGACGGAGTCGTCTCCGGCGTGTTCACCAACGGTACGAGCCAACCGCTCGCACAGATCGCTCTATCTGTGTTCAGCAACCCATCGGGTCTGAACAAAGTAGGAAACAACCTGCTGGTCGAGAGCAGCAACTCCGGCCTGCCTCAGATCGGCCAGCCATCGGTCGGCAGCATAGGCAAGGTCATCGCTGGTTTCCTCGAGTCCTCCAACGTAGACCTACCGACAGAGTTTGCGAACATGATAGTCGCACAGCGCGGCTTCCAGGCGAACTCTCGGATCATCACTACGTCGGATGAGATACTCCAGGAGCTTGTACAGATCAAACGATAAGCGGCGTCTGGGTGGCCCGCGCGCCGCGCGGGCCACCCCCCTGAGGAGCTGCCAACATGATAGATTTGCGACTGATAAACGGTGCTCACATCGTATTGAACTCCGATCTGATCGAGTTCATTGAGGCTACGCCTGATACCATCATCTCTTTGTCCACGGGCAAGAAGTTGATAGTCAAGGAGTCTGTGGAGGAAGTCATCGAGAAAATCATCGAGTTTCGCAGGCGGATCGGTGTCTTGGCGAAGCAGTTTGTTAGCGCGACGGATGGCGGGCAGGAATAGGTCACTCGTAGGATAGTGTAGGTCATGGATCTTGCTACAGTCATAGGTCTGCTGGTAGCCTGGGGTGCACTCATAGTTGCGCTGTTGATGGAAGGAGGCCGTGTAGCCGACCTGGCCAACCCTTCCGCTTTCGTTATTGTTGCCGGCGGTACCCTGGGGGCGACGACAATCTCCTTTTCCATGAAGCAGTTATTGGGCCTACCGGGAATCCTTCGGAATGCCTTCTTGTGTAAGGATACAGACCTGACCGAGATCATCAGGACCATGGTCGAGTTTGCCCGCAAAGCCCGCAGGGAAGGCATACTCGCTTTGGAAGAGGAAGCGAAAGGCGTGGACAACAAGTTTCTCCAGATGGGCATCCAGCTAGTCGTAGATGGCACGCCCTCGGAGATGGTTCGCGAGATTCTGGAGACGGAGATAGTCTCCCTTCAGGAACGGCATAAGGTTGGCCAGAGCATCTTCTCCACAATGGGTGGTTTCGCCCCTACTCTAGGTATCATCGGAACGGTTATGGGCCTCATACATATGCTGGCCAGCCTCGACGAACCGGGCAAGATGGGCCCGGCCATTGCAGCGGCTTTCGTCGCAACTCTCTATGGAGTTGCATTCGCCAACCTGATGTTCCTGCCGATCGGTACTAAGCTCAAATCCCGGACGGCTGAGGAGATCATCGCCTACGACATGATGATCGAGGGCATCCTCTCGATTCAGGCGGGCGACAACCCGAGGATGGTCGAGGCGAAGATGCTGGCCTACCTGCCGCCAAAGCTTCGGCAGTCACTGGGTGCGCAGGCTCCGCCGAAGGTGTAGGATGGGACGACGTCGGAGGTTATCGGACGAGCATGATGGAGGCAGCGGCCACGACGGCGGAGGTATGCTCCGCTGGCTGCTGACTTATGCGGACATGATCACACTTCTGATGGCCTTCTTCATCATGCTGTATTCCATGTCCATACTGAACTTGAACAGGTTCCGCGAGGTGGCGGTTTCGATACGAAGCGGGTTTGCCGGCCTGGTCGAAGGCCAGGGCCAATCTGTGCTGGGCAGCAGCGGCCAGTTCAGCGTCAGGCCATCCCCTATCGTGGGCGAGAGCACCGGCGTTCCCTGGCAGGCGATGCGGCGAGTGCAGAACCTGATAAAAGAAGAAAAGCTTCAGAAACTGGTCAAGTTGCGCAAGGATGAGCGAGGTCTGGTTATAAGCCTGGTGACTGACAAACTGATCTTTACTAAAGGGCAGGCTGATCTATCGCCGACAGCCATGAAGATTCTGGATGTGATCGCGGATGCGCTCAAGGAGTCACCGAATCAGATATCTGTTGAAGGTCATACCTGCGATCTTCCGATTGTCTCGGACAAGTACTCGTCGAACTGGCATCTCTCAGCGACGCGAGCCGCCAACGTCGTATGCTACCTCATCGAGGGGAAGGGCATACCGGCCGAGAGACTGTCGGTGGCTGGGTACGCAGACAGCAAGCCACTGGTCCCGAATACCAACGAGAGTAACCGCGCGTTGAACCGACGCGTTGACATAATCCTGTTGAATGCAGGCTATCGCTAAACTGGAAGGTGGCGAGAATGCGGATGATTTGCGGTACTACAGGAAGGCTATCCATAGCTGTAGTAGTCGCCCTCGTGCTCATTCTGGCGCTTGGGGTAGTAGCCTTCACGTTCTCTAAGTTCGGAGAAAAGCTCAACGCCGGGGGTGATGAAGCAGACCGCGGGGAGCGCGTGAAGCTGTTCGAATGGAAGCTCGACGAGTTCATTGTCAACCTGGCGGACCCCGATGAGCCTCGTTATCTGAAGGTGACCATGGTGCTGGAGGTTGAGGTGAAAGGCACGGCCGGCGAGGCGGAGAACCCTGAAGAGGCCAGGGCCAGGGATGCCATCATCACCGTGTTGACCAGAAAGTGCTTCGATGACCTCATCTCGGACCACGGGAAAGCGAATCTCAAGTCCGAACTCAAGTTCGCTCTCAATGATGTACTTGATCAAACCGAGGTAGCGAATATCTACTTCACGTCCTTTGCTATGCAGTGAGACACAAGCCATGGTATCGAAACAGAACGTAACGAAAGAAGAGATCAACGAACTGTCCCAAGCCCTGAACGCGGCGGCTGAGAGCCCGGGCTCGGACACCGAGCAGGTGCGCCAGTACGACTTCGCCCACCCTGACAAGTTGTCCAAGCTGAACCTGCGCGCCCTTCAGCTTATGTTCTCGAGCCTGGAGCATCCTTGGGCCGCTACACTGTCAGCCGCGCTCAGGAGCGAAGTGACGGTTCAGGTGAACCCAATTGAGCAGTCATCCTTTGGCGTCCATGCCGAAGCGTTCCCGGCGGCTTGTGTCATAGGTTCTGTTACGATGGAGCCTCTGCCGGGCTTGAGCATCATTGACCTGCCGACGACGCTGGCACTGAGTATCGTAAACCGTTTGACCGGGGGAAAGGGCGAAGGGCCTGCCGAGCCCAGGGAGATGACGCAGATAGAGTTGAGCATCGTGAAGCGCCTGCTGAACCGCCTGTGCGCCGACCTTTCCAGCGCGTGGAGCCCGGTAAAACAGGTTCAATTCAGCGTCTCGGAGCTCCACCAGTCGCCCGCAGACGTCGGAGTGGATGTGGAGGAGTTAGTGATAGTTGCCGGCACGATCTGGAACGTCGATTCCACGGAGCACCACGTAAACATCGCCTTGCCCGTGAGTTCTCTGGACCCGGTGCTCGACGTGCTGGATCCGCAGACGTGGCTGCGGAGGGACGCCGGACGCGGAACCATCAGTGCCGAGGCCGTGGCGGAACTTCTCGAATCAGTCAACATCGAGGTGGCGGTCGAAGCCGGTCATGCGCGGGTGAGCATGCAAGATCTGGTGAATATGGGGGTTGGTGACGTAATCAGGCTGGATCGGTCGGTTAACGATCCGTTGGATGTGAAGATCGGCGGACGTGTAAGTTTCTCCGGACGGCCCGGCCTGGTCGGGAGACGTCTCTCTGTTCAGATTAAGGATAGGGTCGGCGGAGTTGACGAGTCGGCCGCTGGCAAGGCTAATCCTGCTACGGAGTCAGAGATCATTCAGGAGTGAGGTCAAATGAGCGAAAAGAGCGCAGCAAGAGCTAACGAAGACGAGGTCGCCCAGGAGCCTATCGCTGAGACGACAGGCGAGCCTCTGGATTCTTCGTCTGACGAAACTCAGAAGGGGCAGGAGATTGGTTCGTCGGCCTCTGACGCCGACGCAGGCCAGGTATCTGTCTCACAGAAGGAGGGTTCGGTCAAGAATGCTCGATTCGCACCCCTGGCGCAGGCCGCTGTGAGTGGTGGGCAGGGGTCCATGGATCTGCTGCTTGACGTAAGCCTGGACCTGAGCGTGGAGCTGGGGAGCGCATCAATTCCTGTACGTGAGATCCTCCAACTCGGCCCCGGCTCGATCATCGAGCTGGACAAGCTCGCGGGCGATGCAGTTGACATCATGGTCAACGGTAAGCTTATCGCCAAGGGCGAGGTCGTCGTTGTTGATGAGAGTTTCGGAGTCCGAGTGACCGAGATTGCCAGCGCGACCGAGCGATTGACCCGGTTGGCCTAGAAGGTGTGGTGTGCGTTGAAGACCTCTTTGACAGTTATTGGCACTCTGTGGCTGCTATCCATGTTGCTCGCAGTTGGTCTGTGCGAGCCGTACCCGGCCGACAGCCTGGACAGCCGACTGGCCGAGAATCGCGAGGCCTTTGGGCTCGCGATTCGGCTGGAAACGCCGGATGCCGAGAAGCAGGCCGTTGACGCGTCGAAGTCCGATCAGGCGCCGGCTCAGTCGGCGACCGGACCGTCGTCGAGCGGGGACCTGCACGAACCGGCCGAGCAGCGAGCCGGCAGTCGTGTGCCCGCAAAACCGGCAGTCAGCGTACGGGAGGTCACCGGAAGCACTCAGTTATCCACCGGCAGATCGGCCAAGAGCTCATCGGGGCGAAAAGCCGAGGCACAGCAGGTGGAAAGCGGTGTGCTCAGTCGAGTTGAGACCCCTGGCGAAGTCCGGGAACAGAGTCGCCGGCCGGACAAGATTGCCCTGCTTGCCGAAATGGGTGAGGAGCGCAAGCCGGCTCACAAGGGCGCCGGAGATGCAGCAAAAACCGTGCTCGGCACGCTGCTGAAACTGGCCCTCGTCCTGGTGCTGGCCTACCTGACTATACTGGCCTTGAAGTGGATTTCCGGCAGACGCGACCTCATGCCGCACGGCTCGCAGAATCTGCGGATCGTTGATACACTCAGGCTGTCTACCGGCAGCAGCCTGCACCTGATCAATGCGGAGGGCAAGAGGCTGCTTATCGGATGTTCATCGGGGCAGGTTAGCCTCTTGCAGGAGTTCGAGACGGGCGATGCGACCGAGCCCGGCGAGCAGCCTGCCGGACGGTTCGCCGAGTATCTGGAGAAATACTCCGCGGGATCAAGCGCCGGCAGTCCCTCTCGCCGGATCGCAGGCCTGTTGAGGGATTGCACGGCGTACCTCCGAAAGCGACAATCGAGCGCTGTGAGTGCCGGTAAACTCGGGGCGGGTGAGAAGCATGATTCGTAGGGTCCTTCTTCTGGTAGCAGTGCTGGCTGCGGCGACTGCACAGGTTGCCGCTGAACCCGCGCTGCCTAAACTGAGTATAGGGATCGAGGCCGCGAAGAGTCCGCAGGACGTATCCGTGAGCCTGCAGATACTGTTCATACTCACCGTTCTGTCCCTGGCGCCGGCGCTCCTCATCATGGTGACATCGTTCACGCGCATCATCATAGTGCTTACGTTCACCCGGAGCGCGATAGGCACGCAGCAAGTGCCGCCGAACTCGGTGCTCATCGGCCTCGCACTCTTCCTTACGTTCTTTACGATGGCGCCGATATGGAACCAGGTTTACCAGGGCGCTCTCCAGCCTTATCTGCGCAAAGACATTGCCTTCGATCAGGCGCTGAGCACAGGAGAGCAGCCCGTCCGCGACTTCATGTTCGCTCAGGTCAGGGAGAAGGACATCGCTCTGTTCATCAACCTGGCACGCATGAACCGGCCCGGGTCCGAAAAGGACGTCCCAACCTATGTTCTGATTCCGGCGTTCCTGATCAGCGAGCTGAGAACCGCCTTTAGCATCGGCTTTCTGATATTCATCCCGTTTCTCATAATAGACATGGTGATCTCCGTAACTCTGATGTCTATGGGCATGATGATGCTTCCGCCGATTCTCATCTCACTGCCCTTCAAGATACTACTGTTCGTTCTGGTGGACGGCTGGCATTTGATAGCCCAGTCCTTGGCTCTGAGCTTCCAGTGAGGTGGCTGATATGACGGACGCTGCTGTACTCGACGTTGCGCAGAAGGCGCTGTCGCTTGCCTTCATGATATGTTTGCCTGTTCTCGGTTTTGGCCTGGTCGTGGGTCTCGCGGTTGCTGTGTTTCAGGCCGCAACACAGATTCACGAGATGACGCTCACTTTCATTCCGAAGATAACCGCGGTCGGTGTGGCGCTCGTGATATTCGGGCCCTGGATGCTGAACCGGCTGGTATCTTTCACGACCGGATTGCTGCAGAGCATTCCAACGCTTGTAAGGTAGATGGACCTGGCACTGTTTGGAGTTCAGAAACTCGAGCTGTTCATACTGGTGCTCGTCAGGACGGCCGCCATATTCACCCTGACTCCGATCTTCGGGGCGAATCAGGTGCCGCCTCACGTGCGTATCGCAGTGGCGCTTGCCTTGACCATGGTCTTTGTTCCCATGGTCACTCCTGCGGGAGGGCTGCCGGCAGACGTACTGACCATGGCAGCAATGGTCGCCAGGGAAGCATGCGTCGGCATCACGATCGGGTTTGTGTGCAGCTTGGTGTTCGCAGCCATCCAGATAGCAGGCCAGTACATAGACCTGCAGGCCGGCTTCAGTTTCGGGAGCATGCTCGATCCCGCTTTCAACTCGCAGACAGCGGTGGCAGGGCGGTTTCATCAACTGCTCGCTGGTCTGCTGTTCTTCGCCACGAACGCGCATCATGTGATGATTCGTGGCGTGGCGGACAGCTTCGATCTGGCGCCGGTGGGGCAATTGGCGATGAACCCGGCCATGACCGGCGGGATGGTGGACTTGTTCTCGAGCCTGTTCGCGATGGCCATGCGGATAGCGGTTCCGGTCGTGGCGGCGGTCTTTCTGGCTGACGTGGCGCTTGCGATCACAGCCCGAGTCGTGCCACAGATGAATGTTCTGATTGTTGGGCTCCCCTTGAAACTGGGGGTCGGCTTGGTCGGAATGGTCATCGCAGTGCCGATGGTGGCTTCGATGAGCGAGGGCATGTTCGGCGACATGTATCACCAAATGGGAAATATGGTTCGTCTGCTGGCCGTTCACTGAGGGGATGTGAAACTTGGCGCTTCAGGATAAGACAGAGCCTGCGACCCCGCGGCGCCGCGAGGAGGCCAGAGAAGAAGGCCGTGTTGCCAAGAGCGTGGACATGAACGGCGCCATCGTGTTGCTGGCATCACTCCTCACGCTCAAGGCAGTTGGGCCTCATATCCTGGTGTGCCTGACGGAGATTGTGCGCGATACATTTGCCAACCTGCATACCCATGCAGTGGAGACCGATACGATCGGCGCTCTACTTGGTGGCTATGCTGTGAAGGCAATCGCTGTCTGCCTGCCGATTATGCTGGCCGCAGGCGCAGCAGGCCTGGCTTCGAACGTGCTGCAGATTGGCTTCAAGGTCACGTCCAAGCCGATGGCGCTCAACCTGAGCAAGATCGACCCGCTGAAAGGGATGGCAAGGCTGGTCTCGTGGCGGTCCGCAGTAGAGCTTATCAAGTCGGTGCTGAAAATAGGCGTGGTTGCCTACGTCGTATACGCATTTCTGAGAAAAGAGTCCCCGCGCATTATCGGCCTGTGTGGGTTGTCGCCCGGAGCGGCGGGCGCTGCGGTCGCAGGCCTGTGCTGGAGCCTGCTGGCGAGGGCGTGTGCCGCAATGTTGGTAATCGCGGCTCTGGACTACATGTATCAGCGCATCTACTTCGAGAACAGCCTGAAGATGACAAAGCAGGAAGTAAAGGACGAGTACAAGCGATCCGAGGGGGATCCACACGTGAAGGCACGGATCCTCCAGCGCCAGCGGGAGCTTGCCCGACGCCGCATGATGCAGGCTGTCCCGAAAGCCGATGTCGTGGTCACAAACCCGACACACGTTGCGGTAGCCTTGAAATACGACCCGTTGAAGATGTCCGCTCCGACGGTCGTAGCAAAGGGTCAGCGATTGCTCGCCGAGAGAATCAAGGCCATCGCGGAGGCAAGCGGCGTTCCCATTGTCGAGAACGTCCAGATTGCCCGCCTGCTCTATAAGCTGGTCGAAGTCGGGCAGCGGATTCCGGAGGAACTCTATCAGGCTGTCGCAGAGATTCTGGCCTTCGTGTACCGGCTGAGCGAGAAGGCCGGACGGGCGTATCGGGCCCGCAGAAGATAAGTCGGGCTGGAGGAGATCTGAGTGGCAACGAGTCTAGCGCAAAAAGGGCCGGCACACCTTCGAGTGATCGCCAAATACACCGATTTGTTCGTCGCGTTGGCGTCGGTCATCATCATCGGGATGATGCTCATTCCGATGCCGGAATGGGCGCTCGATGTTCTGCTGACCTTGAACATAACCATGGCCCTGACCATACTGCTGGTCACCGTGTACACTACGGAGCCGCTGCAATTCTCGTCCTTTCCGTCCATGCTCCTGGTGACTACGGTTTTCCGGCTCGCGTTGAATATCTCCGCCACCAGGCTGGTGCTGCTAAACGCGAGCGCGGGCGCAGTGGTCGGAGCGTTCGGATCCGTGGTTGTTGGAGGCAATTACGTAGTGGGCGTAGTGGTCTTCGCCATTCTGGTCATCGTCCAGTTCGTCGTAATTACGAACGGCACGAGCAGGGTGGCCGAAGTCGCAGCCCGATTCACCCTGGATGCCATGCCGGGCAAGCAGATGGCGATCGACGCCGACCTCAACGCTGGCATCATTGATGAGCACGAAGCCAGGAGGCTAAGGCAGTCGATCAGTAAAGAAGCCGACTTCTATGGTGCGATGGACGGTGCGAGTAAGTTCGTCCGGGGAGATGCCATCGCTGCTCTCATCATGATAATCGTCAATATTCTGGGCGGCTTCCTCGTGGGGGTGGCTCAGCGTCACATGAATTTCCTCAGCGCGATGCAGACCTACACGCTGCTGACCGTCGGCGTGGGACTGGTCACCCAGATCCCGGCTCTGCTCATCTCCACAGCCGCCGGTCTCATGGTTACGAAGGCAGCCTCG
>Ga0315294_10002408_pt1 | contig 20471 bp, 17 predicted proteins | sample YL17G13_40_MG_FD_203626 | JGI IMG/M metagenome (GOLD analysis project Ga0315294, IMG submission 203626) | Sediment microbial communities from Yellowstone Lake, YNP, Wyoming, USA - YL17G13_40 | ecosystem: Environmental > Aquatic > Freshwater > Lake > Sediment | place: USA: Wyoming | collected...
CAAGATTGAAAGGGAAACAAAAGGGCTCTCCGGCCGCCGGGGGCGGATCGGTCTCCCTCGATCTCGCGAGCGCGCAGCGATCGACGCGCGGTGAGCGGCAGAAAGAATGAGCCCGGCCGTTTCCGGGCCGGGCTCGGTTGGTTCCTTTCGCACGTCTCCGACGTTCGCCTCGCCGGCGAATCTCTTACATCTCGCGCCACGACAGCACGATGCAGGGCAGCGCCTGGCTCAGGTACTGCGTCATAGCGTCCTTGCTGTAGAGGACACCGGCATTACCGGCGCTGAAGTTGAAGTTCGACGTGCCCTTGACGACCAAGCTGCCGAGGATCCATGGCGTACCGGTCAGCTTCACGTCCCCTTCGACATATATGAGACCCTTGAACTGGAAGCCTCCGTTCCCACTCAGATTACCGGTCACGTAGAGAAGCCCGTTGCCGGTCAGCTGGCTGTTGATCTTCGCGTTTCCTTTGATGTAGGTGACCCCGTTGAGCGGGTCCGTGATGGAGGTGTTATCCGCCTGGGCGAGCATCGAGTTCACTTCGGCCTGGGTGAGGCCCAGAACGTCCGCGAGGGAATACCAGGGATTCGTGGCGGACTTGTCGATCGGCTGCGGGTTCCCCGCGACGCCTGCGCTTCCTGCCACCTGGACGTTGTCCCCCGTCGTCGTCACTCCCGGCAGATGAGCGCTCGAAAGGTGAAAGGGAACGCATGCATTGGGTTTGGTGCCGGGCGGCGTGTCGATGTCGTGATTGTATCCGCAGAACGCGCAGTTACCGGTGAGCCGGACCGCTTTATCGCAATAGAGCGCCGCGAGTGTCCGCGCGAGAAGCGTTCTCTTCGTGATCTCGGTCTGGATCACCCTCTCCGCGTTGCTCGCGCGGCCGGTCACGGTTACGACCTCGACGGGGAAGCCCGAGGTCGTGTTCTCGGGAGGGATCTGGAGAGGATCGTAGCGGACTATTTCATTCGCATCCCTCACGTTGTCGGCGTCGAGATCGCGCCATTTATGCTGAATGCTGAGCACCCTGTCCGTTCCGTTCGTCGCGCTGTATTGGAGATACGGCTGGCTCGGATCCTGGATCGTGCCTGTCGTGTAGACGTTCGTGCCCCCCGACGGAGCGGCGCCGGGCCTCGTGAGATATATTCGCGCCGTCCAGTCCGGCTTGAGCGGCTCGCTGTCGCCGATGGCCACGTTTCCCGTCCAGCCCGCGATCGTTGCGTTCGTCGGGTTCGGCAGCGAGAGCCGGTGGATTGCCTCGTTCAAGCCGGCTTCCGCGACGGGGAGCGCCCGCGTCGTGCTCCGCTGATTCCCGGCGATCTTAAGGTCCATGGAGGAAACCATGGCCATAGTCGCGCCGATCACCGAGATGGCGAATAGGATAAGAATCGTGACGACGAGTATGTTCCCGCTATCTCCTCCGAGATTCTTCCTGATCATTACGTGCATGGCTTACCAATCCTTCCGAAACCCGATGGGCCGGTTCAGCGTTCTTTGCCGAAATAGGCGACGAGCCTTCCCTGCGTCGCCGAAGTGCGCGTCCCGACGACGATGTCGGGCCTGTTATCCCGATTGAAGTCCGCCACATCCATCGTGATGACTTCACCCGAGACGACCTGGTTGATCTTTTGGCCCGCCGGCGGCAACGTGCCGTACGACGGCAGGATGTAAACGTCCCCCGTGTACACGCTCGAGCTCCTCGTCCCGTACGCGATATCGGGGAATACGTCGTTGTTCACGTACAGCACGGCGAGGCTCAGGACCTCTCCCTGGGCGTCCACGTAATCATCGGGCCAATTCGGCGTCTCCTCGGACTGGAACGCGTAACCGGTCGTGTCAGGAATTCCGAAAGTGCCGGCAGTATTGAGCCAGAGGAGGACCTTGCCGGTATTGTCGCCCGTCGAGGTCGCGGCGATGATATCGGGATCCAGGCCGTCATCTTCCATCATATCGACAACCTTGATGTCGTTGATGGCGCTCTGGGCGATGTACCGCGCAATCCAGGTGAAATTGCCCGTCCCGACGCCGTCGTTGCGATAGACATCTATGTATCCCAGGTACGCGTTGGTGTGAGAGCCGACTATAATATCCATATCGCCGTCTCCGTCGATATCCCCCGTATCGACCGCCCATACTTCTCCCAGGTTGATGGCGCCTGACGGACCCGCGGCAGTGATGTAATTCCATGAGCTGAACGATCCGCCTCCGCTTCCTCTGAAAGTCTCGAATCCTCCGGTATAGGTCCCGAAGGACGATCTCAGAGCGACGACGAGATCGATAATGCCGTCATTGTCGAAGTCGGCGAGCCTGCTGTCCATGACGACATTCGACCCGCTCGTTATGTATGCGGCGTCGGGGCTTGTGCTCAGGACACCGCCTCCTCCCGTTAACCAGACCTGGATATTCCGCCCCGTGCTGTAATCCAGTCCGCTCAGCACGTCCGGCATCCCGTCCGCGTTGAGATCGAATTTGCCTATCGTGTTGACGTTATGCCCCGCGTCCCGCCGGTACGTCGGTTCTGATTGGAAGAGCTCGGTGATGGGCGTCGCGGAGGATTGCCAATTGTTGTGGAAAACGAGCATGTTGCCGAGCTCGCTCGCGAGCGCCGTTCCGAGAATGATGTCGACGTCGTTCCTGGAATCCTCTTTCAGGTCGGCGGCGCCCACGGAGAGCGCCCGGTCGGTGTGTGAAATGTGAATCTCGACGAAGTCCTGCCGGGCCTCCAGGACATCGCCGAAGTTGCGGATTACCATCGTATCCGCGGCAATGACGATGTTCAAATAGCTGTTCACCGTCGTCGACCTGTATCCTTCATGGTCGGTTTCCGTGAGGCCATAGGTGCCCGGCGGCAGGTTGAGCCTGTAATATCCCTTCGAGTTCGTCATGGTGCTGTCGCCGTTGGAGACCTTGAGGGTGACGTTGGGCACGCCCTCCTCGGAGCCGCCGCGAAAGCCATCCTCGTTTTCGTCGATGAAGACGTATCCATGGAGAGTCCCTGAAACGGGAGCGCCGAAATCGCCGAAATTCACGATTACCGTATCCGTCCCCGCCGCGACGGTCGCGGTGGACGAGTTCGGGGTCGTGGAGCCGTAACCGACCAGGTCGGTCTCGACAACCGTATGAGTGCCCCGCTGAACGATAAATGAATAGTACCCGGTGCTGTCGGTCAAGGTCTGGCTCCCGCTATCGAGCGAGATCAGGACGCCGTTGATGCCGTTTTCGCCGGCGCCCTTGATTCCGTTTTTATCCAGGTCCTTGAAAACGGTTCCCTTGATCTTGCCGGCTGGCGTCGTCGACAGATCTCCGAAATTGACGACCGCCATCTGACCGGGGGCGAGCGTTACGGACGCCAGATTCGGCGTGGTCGACGTAAATCCGGGCGGATCCACTTCAGTCAGCGAATATGTACCGGCCGGGAGCGGGAAGAAGAACATACCGAAGTTGTCGGTGAGGACCGAACGGCTCTGTCCGGTCAGGCGGATCTCCACTCGCGGAATCCCCGATTCCCCCGGGTCGGGAGCCCCGTCGCCGTCGACGTCCTGGTAGACCTTGCCGTAGATATTGGAGGCCGCCCGCGTCGAATTCCTCACGTAGACCTCGGAGGTCATCGCCACTGCCAGGTACCCGCCGTTCGTCTCGAACTTCCTGTTGTATTTTTGGGATTCCGCCGTTACCGTCGTTTTTATTTTCCTGATCGTGTACAAGAGATTCTCCGGCATCGGCGTTATTGCGGTGATCTCGCCGGCATCCAGGACGCCGTTGAGGTTGCTGTCGCCCCAGAGCCTGTCCGCGGTCGCAGGATTGTTGTCATGGTCATAGAAGTACTGGAAGAGCGGAGGGGGGATTGTCCACGTGGCCGCCAGATTGGGTCCGCGGAGGAGCCCGAGGTTCGATTCGCGCACCTCGTTTGAGCCGGCGCCGTAACCGTAAACGACTTCCTTCAGCATGAAGAGATTCGTGTTGCGGCCGCTTTCCTCGGGGTCATCGCCACGGTCAGCGCCCGATATGACGCCGTCGCTGTTGGAATCGAGGGTCAGCACGATCGTCTCGGCCTTCGACTGGTAGTCCGTCGTGGGGGAATAGATAGCCGTTCCCGACGGCGGCACCCTGTTCGGCGAAAAGGCGCAACGGATGGCCGTGAGGGGGCTCAGACCGTCGATCGTCTGCTGGTTGTCGATGTCGGCGTTGATAACCACCTGGTATGGCCCCGCGTGCGCGACGCGTCGCTGCCCCCTGAAATAATCGGTCTGTGACCCCGCCTGCCGAAGGTGAGTCGTGATGAAATCGAGAGCGATGCGCGCGTTCTGCTGCGCGTCGGCGTATTCGTTCGTCTGCGCGGAGCTCTTCTGAAAGAGCGTGAAAACGCCCGCCATCGCGATGAGGACGACGCCCAGCACGAGCACGCTGATCAACATTTCGACGAGCGTGAATCCTGCCGCCGAATCCGTTTTCTTCATATTCTGCGCCATAGATTACCGCCTCGAGGTGATTAAGGTAGTGAGTGTCACTGAACGGTCGTTGCCGCCTCCCGCGTAGGTAACCGTTACTGCGAGACGTTTCATGTCGGTGAGCGGCACGTTATCCGTGACGGTCCACGTGCGCGTAAAGTGTCGCTCCAGCGGATTCCGAGGATCGGTATGATCGCCCGCTGCAAGCTCGGCTGCGTTGAACGGGGTGCCCATCAGCGCTTCGATCTGTTCCTGCGCCAGGTTCGTCGCCACGCTGATATTTCGAGCGCGCGTCGTCGCCAAATTGCTGTCCGGCAGGGTCCGCATGGCCGCCGCTATCCCCAGGCCGAAGATGAGCATGGCGATGACGATCTCGATCAACCCTACGCCTCTTTGCGATTTCAACATTTCCGCAGCTTCCTTTTTCATTCGATGGTTATGTTTCCCGTTCCGCCGAAAATCCGGACCGTTCTTGTCCTATTATAGCTGTTCTTGAGCGTGATCGATCCGCTCTCCCTCGTGTTTCCCATGGCGCCGAAGGTCAGAGTCGCGGTCGAAAGAGTGTGCGCGGTAAAGAGAATTCCTAGATCCAGGCGATAGATCGCGCTGCGGTATTCGGTGTTGTCCCGAGTGCCGTCCCTATCGTTGTCCTCGAAATAGAAGAAGGTGTTATCATCAGTATCGAAGGTGAACACCACGCTGATGTTTTTCGTTACGGCCGCAGCCCGAGCCATTCTCAGGGTGGAGGCGAATCGATCCGCATCACCCATGAGCTTCCAGCTCTGCAGGAAGCGGCTGAACCCCGGCACCGACAGAACGGCGATAAGCCCGATGATCGAAATCGATACCATCAGCTCGACGAGCGTGAAGCCCCTGTTTTTTCTCGATGTGTTTTTCATCAAAATCGACGTTCCTTTGCTAAACGTTTTCCATCGCAAGGCGAATTCTGCAAAAAGTATGCCCCGGGAGGCTCGCGTTCCGGTCGCAGTCCCCCCGCGTGAGATATGGAAAGAGGGAGAGAGATGGGACAGGCCGTCTAATCCGTTATTAATCCAGTAGTTGGCGGTCGGCTGAAGGCGCAGATGGGCGCTTCTTGCGCACGAGTTGAGTTCTTTCGGAAAACCTGAGATTTCTTGGAGCGAAACGGACGGAAATCATAGGCAACGAATGGCCCAAGGGGGCGAAAAAAAACGCAGCTCTTTTGCACGCGGGCAATGCAGGATATGCAATGCGGCGTATCGGGCATTTCGCTCGTTGCGCAAAAAAATCCCCGGCCCGTGCGAGGCCGGGGATCGAAAGAGCGAAACGCCCGCTCGCGGTTATTCGGCGTCGAGGCCCGGAACGGCCTGAGACAGGCGCTCTCTCGAAAGGAGGTACTGCCAGTACTTCTCCGTCTCCTCCTCGACCCAGCGCAGATCCTCTTCGCCGAGGTGACGGAAACGTCCCTGCGCCATCAGGTAGTCCTTGATCGGCGAGGGCTCGAAGTCCTTCCAGATCTTCCACGTCTTGCCGTCATCGGTTACCTCGAGGAGCGGAAATACCTTCGCCGTCACGGCCTGGCGCGCCATCGCGACGGAGAGCTCGGGGGCGAGCTTCCATCCCGTCGGGCACGGCGCGAAGACATGCAGGAAACGCGTCCCCTTGAACTGGCGCGCCCGTTTGAACTTCTCGATGAGGTCCTGCGGGTAGGCGACGGAGGCGGTCGCGATGTACGGAATCGAATGGGCCGCCATGATGTCGATCATCTTTTTCTTCGGGCGCCTTTTCCAATGGGCTCCCGGGGTCGTCGTCGTCCACGCGCCGATCGGCGTCGAGGAGCTCCGCTGGATTCCCGTGTTCATGTACGCCTCGTTGTCATAGCAGCAATAGATGACGTCCTCGTTGCGCTCCGCCGCACCGGAGAGTGCCTGGATGCCGATATCGAACGTACCCCCGTCCCCCGCCCACGCGAGAACGACCGTCTCCGTGTCCCCCCGCATCTCGAGACCGGCCTTGAGGCCCGATGCGGTCGACGCCGCGGCCTCAAACGCCGTGTGGAGGATGGGTACTTTCAGCGACGAGTGAGGAAACGGTCCGTCGATGACGGACCAGCAGCACGCGGGAATGACGAGCGCGGTCTTTGGCCCGAGCGCCTTGAGGGCGAAGCGCATCGCCTGCGTCGCGCCGCAGCCCTGGCAGGCCAGGTGTCCGGAGGTCATGAGCTCCGAGGTCGGGATCTTCGCCACTGCTTTCATATCTTCACTCCTATCCAGTTGATATCGGGCTCGGGATGCGTATCGTTGATCGCCTTTTCCGCGATCGAGCGGATGACCTTCGGCGTCACGTCGCGGCCGCCGAGGCCCGCGATGTATCCGAGTATGGGGACGTTCGTCCTCCCGTAAAGGGCGCTCTTCACTTCCTGATAGAAGATCCCGTGGTGCCCGAACGAGATGTTCCGGTCGATGACGGCGACCTTTTTCGCCTTGGAGAGCACGTCGTACACCTCTTGGAAGGGGAAGGGTCTGAAGACCCTGATCTTGAGGGCGCCGATCTTGACGCCCTCGCCGCGCATCTCGTCGATGACGGCGCGCGCGGTGGAGGCGACCGTGCCGGAGGTGACGAGGATGTAGTCGGCGTCCTCGCACCGGTACGGCTTCACAACGCCGTAGCCGCGGCCGAAGCGCTTCTCGAACTCCCTATCGACGTCGCGCACGACGTCCCGGGAGGCCTCCATCGCCTTCTCGATCATGTAGCGGAGCTCGAAGTACTCGCCCGGGCTCGCGAGATTGCCGAAGGAGTGCGGGTTGTCGATGTCGACCCGCATATCCGGCTCATAGGGCGGCAGGAAGGGCCGCACCTCGTCGGGCTCGAGGATGTCGACGATCTCGAACGTGTGCGAGAGGAAAAAGGCGTCGATAACGACCATGACGGGGAGCTTCACCGTTTCCGCGATCTTGAACGCCTGGATAATCGTATCCTGCGTCTCCTGATTGCTCTCGCAGTAGATCTGGAGCCAGCCCGTGTCGCGCTGCGAGAGGGAGTCGTTCTGGTCGGTCCAGATGCTCCACGGCGGGCCGACCGCGCGGTTGACGTTCACGAGCACGATCGGGAGCCGGGCCCCGACGGCCCAGTGGATGATCTCGTGCATGAGGAGCAGCCCCTGCGACGAGGTCGCGGTAAAGGTCCGCACGCCCGCCGCCGAGGCGCCGACGCACGCGGTCAGGGCGCTGTGCTCGGATTCGACCGCGATGAACTTCGCGTCGAGATCTCCCTTGGCGCACATCTCGGAAAGAAGCTCCACGATCTGGGTCTGGGGAGTGATCGGGTACGCGGAGATGACCTTCACATCGGATGCTCTCACGCCGTAGCTCACGGCGTGGTTACCCATGATAACCTTCTTCATCTTCCCTCCTCCCGCGTCGAAATGGCGCTGCGCGGGCATTCGGTCACGCAGACGAGGCAACCCTTGCAATAGTCGTAATCGAATTCATACTCGTCGGCGAGACGTTTGACCGCGACGTCCGGGCAATATACCCAGCAGTTGTCGCAGAAGTTGCAGACGCCGCACGAGAAACAACGATCCGATTCGCTGCGCAGCAGATCGCCGTCGAATCCGCTGAATATTTCGCGGTAGCCCCCGAGCGCCTGCTCGACCGGGATGCGCGGCACGAGAGCGCGTTTCGCCTTCGTGAAGTAGGCGGTATTGATGTTTTCGATGCTGATCGTGCGCGGTTCCTCGACGGCGGGCTCGCTCTGCTTCGAGAGCATTCGATCGATGCGCTCGGCGGCCTTGCGCCCCGCCGCGACCGCCTCGACGACGCTCGCCGCACCTGTTACGATGTCGCCGCCGGCGAATATTCTATTGCGGCTCGTCTGTCCGAACTCGTTCTTCGTTTGGATGAGGGCGCCGTCCGTGTCGATGACCTTACCGAACGGGGCGGCATCCCCTTCCTCGCCGATCGCGGTGAAGATCGTGTCGACGTCCATCGTGAAGGTCTTGTCACCATCGGGAACGGGGCGCCGGCGCCCCGATTCATCGGGTAACCCAAGCTTCATCTGCTGGAAGACCACCTTCACCGGCCCCGCGCCGCTCCGCGTGATGCTCTTCGGCGCTGCGAGGAAATGAAAGAAGACCCCTTCCTTTTCGGCCTCTTCGATCTCGTCCTTGATCGCCGGCATCTCGTTCATCGTCCGGCGGTAGACAACGGTCACTTCGCTCCCCGAGCGCCGCGCGCATCGAGCGACGTCCATCGCGGTGTTGCCGCCGCCCACGACGACGACCGACTTCCCGGGATTTACCTTCTCTCCACCGTTGACCTTCCTCAGAAACTCGAGGCCGCGCTCGACGCCGGGAGCGTCCTCGCCGACGACGCCCATCGGACGGCTCTTCGTGAGACCGGTGCCGATGAAAACGGCGGCGTACTCCTTCTCGAGCGTGTCGAGCGTGACGTCTACACCGAGCGCCGTGCCGGTCTTCACCGTGATGGGACCCGATTCGAGAATCGACGCGATAACGCGGTCGAGGAGATCATTCGGCAGACGGTATTCGGGAATCCCCCAGCGAAGCGTGCCGCCGAGCGCGTCGTCCGCCTCGAAAAGGGTGACCGGATAGCCCTGCCGGGCCAGGTAGAACGCGCACGAAAGACCGGCCGGACCGCCGCCAATCACGGCGATCTTCTCTTTCTTCGACGCACGCGCCTTTTCAATCCATTTCGGATTGTCGAGTCCCATGTCGCCGATCGAGCGCTCGATCGCGGGGATGTTGATCGCCTGATCGTAATCCTTCCTCGTGCATTTCTCCATGCACGGGTGGAAACATACGCGCCCCGTCACGGAGGGCATCGGGTTGGACTCGATCATCGCACGCCACGCCTGCTCGTAGTCGTTTTCGGTCACGAGAAAGATGTACCGCTGGATATTCTCCGCCGTGGGACACGCGAGACGGCACGGAGATACTTTGAAATCGTAGTACGGCCGCACGTTGCGCCAGGAGCCCGTGAAGTTGTATGTCATGTCGGCGATCGACATGGCGCACAACGGCATCTCCTTGAAGCTCTTGAAGGTGATTTTCTCTCCCATGTACCCTCCAGCCTTTGCGTTGTACGGAAGCTCGTTCGAGCCGAATCTATCGATACGTGCGCGTTACTTCGAGATGAAGTTCACGCCGTGAAATGCCTCTTCCGCCGCCTTCCGATTGTTCTCCTTGCGCATCGGCACAAACTCCTCGACGGCCTCCAGCACCGCCTTGAGCCCGATGAGCTTCGTCGCGCCCGCGAACGCCCCGACGATCGCCGTGTTGACGATCGGCGCCGATCGCGAGCCGAGACCGTACTTGAGCGCGATTGTGTTCGCGTCGACCGTGGCGACGCGGAACTTCCCGAGCATCTCGCTGTCCTGTAAATCGCGGTTCGTGTTGATGACGATCCACCCTCCTTCTTTGAGGCCGACCGTTATGTTGACCGTATCGAGGAGGACAGGATCGAGAACGATGAGATGATCGGGCTCGTAAATCTCGCAGCGCTCCCGGATCTCGCCGTCCGAAACGCGCGTGAATGAGACGACGGGAGCGCCGCGCCGCTCCACGCCGAAGGCGGGAAACGCCTGCACGAACTTCTTTTCGCGGAAGAATGCCTCTGCGAGAATCTCGGAGGCGATCACAGCCCCTTGACCGCCGCGGCCGTGGGTTCTGATTTCTATCATACGCGATCCCTTCGTGGTGAGTTCAACTGACTATGGGCTAAGGAGTTCCGAACATCCACACCCGTCGCCCAAACCCCTTTTCAACCTCAATAACTAGCCTAATCGATTGATTCGGCAGGGTCAAGCCCTTTTTGTTATCTCTTATAATTTAACCTTTGGTGATTTTGGGCGGCGTGACCGGCGGTGCGAAAAAACATCGCGCCCAGGAGGATTCGAACCCCCAACCTTCTGGTCCGTAGCCAGACGCTCTATCCAGTTGAGCTATGGGCGCAATCCAGTTTCTCAGAATCCCGTTATCGTCCTATCCGGCGGGACGTGCGCGCCCTCGCCTGCCCCTGGCGCCTGCGGCGCCGCGACGGGACGCCTTTCGGCCGTTTCGAGCACGAATTCGACGCCGCCGATGACCGAGGCTATAAGATTATAGATCAACACCCAGATGGCAACGACAATTGTGCCGAAAATCGCGTACATTATGGCGATCACGGGGATAAGCACGAACCCGAGGCTCCGCAGCATACCGAACTGTCCTCCGAAACCGGAATCGGCAAAAGAGCTCATCAAGGCTCCCCATGTTGAGAGCAAAACCGCATAAAAGATTCCGATCACGATGCCGAGAATGATAAAAACGAGGAATGCCATCTTGATGGCCGGCCAGAGCGGGATTTTCTTCAGAAGGTACGTCTGGGTCACGGCTCCTCCTTTGCGCGCGATCACGCTATTTCGGCTCCCTTATAGCACCCGGTCGCCGGGTTGTCAATACGTTCGAAGATACGCCGGATACGCTACCTTCGCACCGCGAGACCTCGATGGTGATGTGCACAACCTCGCTTCGACCCGCAAGCCGCGCCTTGTATTCATCGATGCAACGAGGCTCGGCGGCGACTACCGCCGCAATGCAGGCATACTTGTCCTCCCGGACCCGCCAGACGTGCAGATCGCTCACCCGGGCGTCCCCGCCGCCCTCCAGATCGGCCCGGATCGAATCGCTCAGCGCGCTGTCAGTCTCCCGATCGAGCAGGATGCTGCCGGTGTCGATCAGCAGGGATCGAGTCCAGCGGAGAATCAACGCGGCGCCCACGATGCCCATCAACGGATCGAACCGGCTCCAGCCGGCAAATTTCCCCGCGAGCAATGCCCCGATCGCGAGCACGGACGTCGCGGCGTCCGCGAGCACGTGGAGATAGGCGGCGCGCAGGTTTATATTGTTCGAATGGCCGCATGCATCGCCGCGCTCTCCGCCGCCGGGACGCCCGTCGCGATCATGGGCGTGCTCCGCGCGGCCATCTCGCAGCAGCCAGATGCTGACCACGTTGACGGCCAGGCCGACGACCGCCACCGACAGTGCCTGATCGTAGCGAATGGACACGGGATGAAACAGCCTCGCCACGGATACTCCCGCCATACCGATTCCCACCAGGCCCAGGAAAATGGCGCTCGCGAATCCGCCGAGCACCTCGACCTTCCACGTGCCGAAGGCGAAGCGCCGATCGGCGGAATGGCGGCGGGCCAGCACGAACGCGGCCCACGAGATGCCGAGCGCCGCTGCATGCGTGCTCATGTGCCAACCATCGGCGAGCAGCGCCATGGAGTTGAACGCCCAGCCCGCGATAATCTCGATCAGCATCATCGAGACGGTGAGAAAAACGACCTGCATGCTTTTCTTTTCCGCCGCAGTACCCGTATGGTGGAAGATGTGCTGGTGCTGATTACAGGAGACATTCTTCGGTTGCATGGACAAACCTCACGAATCGTTCTCCCCGGCGAGGTACAAAGGAAATGCGCATCTATGGGGACTTCTTCGAGGGGTCTCGCGCCGGCCATCGATACGCGGCCCAGCCCTAGAATCATGGCGGAGAGGGTGGGATTCGAACCCACGGCAGGGTTTTAGCCCTGCAATCGCTTAGCAGGCGATTGCCTTCGGCCTCTCGGCCACCTCTCCGCCTGCCACTCACATAATGTCTATTTTGGCGGAGGGCGAGGGATTCGAACCCCCATGGGCTCATCGCCCGGCGGATTTCAAGTCCGCTGCCTTACCAATTAGGACTAGCCCTCCAGAAAAAAACAGTCCTTCCTGAACGAGAAGGCTTCGGTGGAGTATAAAGTGCGCGTGCCCTCCCGTCAATACCAGAAGCGGCGCTCGATCGCCTCCTCTTCCTCCCAGCGCTCGAGCTTCCGGCGGCCCCGTGCGCGCTTCACGAGATAGACCGTAACAAACAGCAGGGCGGCCCCGAGCCAGTACGGAGAGGCGTCGAGTATCGTTCCGGCCGTCTTATAGCGCCTGTCGATCTCGACGTACAGCTTCCCCCCGAAATCGTACGTCGATCTGCCGAAGGTCGACACGAAGGAACCCTCGAAGTCGCCTGAGTCCCGTATGAACGCGGTGAGGGTCAAGAGCGCGCCGGGGTTCGCACGGAAGAGCTCCTTGACCGCGAGATAGCTCACGCCGTAGCACAGGGCGGCCTCATCCGCGGCTCGCGGGAACGGTCCCTTCAATGCCTCGAGGTACGGCAGATCCCGCCGGCCCACGAGCGTCATAAGACGCCACTCGTCGGAGAAGTCCCATCCACCCGCCTGCATCACCGCGAGCCCCTCCATGAACCAGGCCGGCACGGCGGCGCCCCCGACCCGCTGCGCGAGCAGAAGGTGCGAAAGCTCGTGGCGTATGACGGTCGAGAAGGGACGCGGATTGCGAACGACGAGATCGACGTCGATGCCGAGAACCCGTGCATCGAGATCGCTGAACGCGATCCCCCATTCGGGGATTGCGCCTCGGTGCAGAAGCCGGTACGTCTTCGCATCGGATGCGAGAATGACCTTGATCGTGCCGATGGCCTCGAGACCGAGGTCGCGGGCGATCCCGCCGGCCGATTCCTCGAGCAGCCGGTCGATATCATTCGCCATCCGCACGAGGTGCGGCGGATAGAAAATAATGAACGAGCCGCTCTCCGACGTGAGAACCTGGTAGCCCTTGAGAGCGTCCTCGGTCGCGAGCGCGTCCGGGGCGAGGGGGATCGCGCACGCGACGGCAGCCATGAGGATGAGCGCGAGAATGCGTTTCGCCATCACGTCCCCGCTTCGATGATCCCGCCGCCCACGACGATGCCGTCGCGATAGAGAACGAGCGACTGGCCCGGCGTAACCGCCCACTGGGGCTCGCGAAAGGCGACCGCGATGAGTCTCCCGCGCCGCTCTATTCGCACGACGTCCGCGAGCGGCCGCCGGTATCTGACCCTGGCCTTGAGGCCATCGCCGGGTTCCCGGCTCCTCATCCTCAGACTCCCGCAGAGCGCCCCGTCGCTGAAGGTCGTCTCCCGTGGTCCGAGAACGACGCGGTTTCGCTCCGCATCGATACGGACAACGTAGAGGGGCACTTCCCCGGCGATACCGAAGCCCTTGCGCTGCCCTTTGGTGTAGAGATGAGCGCCGTCATGGCGCCCGAGGACGCGTCCCTCATGGTCGACAACCTCCCCCGGCGCGCAGCCGATGTGCTCGCGGAGAAAGCGCCGCATGTCCCCGTCGGGAATGAAACAAATGTCCTGACTCTCGCGCTGCTTCCCGGGCCCGAGCCCGAAGCGCGGCGCCATCCCTTTCACCGATTCTTTCAACGTCTCACCGAGCGGAAAGAGCGTGCGGTCGAGTATCTTCACGGGGACGCGGTAGAGAAAGTAGGACTGATCCTTCTGTGCATCGAGCGCCGCCGCGAGGAAGGCCGCACCGTTCTCGCCCCGCACGAGCCTCGCGTAGTGCCCCGTCGCGATCCATGCGCAGTCGAGCCAGTCGGCGACGCGCAGGAGCCCGGGGAACTTCACCTTTTCGTTGCAGACGATGCATGGGTTCGGTGTCCGGCCCGCGCGATACTCCTCGAGAAAATCGCGCACCACGCACTCCCTGAACTCCTCCTCAACGTCGACGACGTGGTGATCGACTCCGAGCCTCGCGCAGAGCCGCCGCGCGCGGTTGAGCAGCGCGTCGCTGCAGCAGGGCCGCGGCGAAGCGCCCGAGCGGGCATAGCAGTAGAAGCGAAGGGTCACGCCGATGACGCGATACCCCTTCTCGTGGAGCATCCAGGCGGCCGCCGTGCTGTCGACGCCGCCGCTCATTCCCACGACAACGCTTTCCGTATTCATTTGAGAGGGGAGAGCTCCCTCAGCCGGGCGGCCACCCGGGGAAACGCTTCGAGAAACGCATCGACCTCTTCGGGCGTGTTGGCTATACCGAGGCTGATGCGGATGGCCCCCTGGGCAGCGCCCGGATCGAGCCCCATGGCGGTGAGGACGTAACTCGGCTCGTTCGCGCCGCTCGCGCAGGCGCTTCCGCTCGAGACCGCGAATCCGAGCATGCTGAGCCGCAGCGTTATCGCCTCACCCTCGACACGCGCGACGACCATGCTGCTCGTGTTCGGAACACGCGGCGCGGACGCTCCCGCAACCACGATATCCTCGACCCGTTCGAGGACGCCCCGCTCGAGCCTGTCGCGAAGGCCCGTGATACGTTCCATCTCCCGGGGAAGATCCTTCTTCGTGATGCGCGCCGCCTCGCCGAAACCGACGATTCCGGGGATGTTCTCCGTTCCCGGCCTCAGACCGCACTCGTGGCTCCCACCCGTATAGACCGGCTCGAGCGCCATTCCGCGCCTCACGTAGAGCGCCCCGATGCCTTTCGGTCCGTAAAATTTGTGCGCCGATATCGAAAGAAGGTCGACGCCGAGCTCGTCGACGTCGACGGGTATCTTCCCCACCCCCTGCACCGCGTCGACGTGCAGCGCCGCGCCGCGCGTCCGAGCGAGGGTGGAGATCTCCCTGATCGGCTGCAGGACTCCGGTTTCATTGTTCGCGAGCATGATGCTCACGACGGCCGTATCGGGGCCGAGAGCCTTCTCGAGCAGATCGAGCCGCACGACGCCGCTGTCATCGCAGGGAATATAGGAAACCCGGTATCCTTCCCCCTCGAGATCCTGACACGTCTTGAGGACGGCCGGATGCTCGATGTCGGAGGTGACGATATGATTCGCCCGGGACAACCGCTGTCGCGCCCGGACGGCGCCGCGGATCGCGAGGTTGTCCGATTCGGTGCCGCCCGAGGTGAAGATCACTTCCTCGGGTTCGGCGTTGATGAGGGCGGCGACGCTCGAGCGCGAGCGGTCGACCACGTCGCGATTCTCCTGCCCGAAGAAATGGAGGCTCGACGCGTTGCCGAAATGCTCCCTGAAATAGGGGAGCATGGCGTCGACGACCTCCTGTCGCACATAGGTCGTCGCGTTGTGGTCGAAATACACGCGCCTCTTTTTTTCCACATCCCGGTTCATCGCGATACTACTATAAACCATGCGGCGATGGTTTTCGATGCAAAAATGCCCCTGGCCGTTCGCGCGGGGCCGGTCAGGCTCTTTAGAGCCCCGCAAAGGCCCACGTTTACTCGACGACTTTGATCTTCTTGATCACGTCTCCCCGCTTGATCTTCTGAACGATGTCCATCCCCTGGATCACCTTGCCGAAGAGCGTGTATTCCTTGTTCATGAGCGGGAGATGCTGCTTGCATATGTAGAACTGCGTTTTCGCGCTGTCGTAGTCGTCGGGCATTCTCGCCATCCCGACCATGCCCGCCTCGTGCGTCAGCTTCTCGCTGAACATCTCCCCCTCGATCGGCGCGAGATCGCTCTCGAGGGAGCCCGTCTGGATGACGTACGATTCGACGCGGTGGAACCTGAGGTCGTTGTAGAATCCCGATCGCACGAGGATCAGAATCCGTTCGACGGCCTTGGGCGCCTCGGCCGGGTAGAGCTCGATCAGAATATCCCCGTATTTCTCCGTGGTGATGCTGATGCGCGGGAACGGCGCGGCGGGCGTACTGTCTCCCTCCGCCCCGGCCGCGGCGGCGGCTTTCGTCGTATCGCTCTGGGGGCATGCAGGTGAAGGCACAAGGACGAAGAGAAAGAAGGCGAGAAAAAGGATAGCGGCGCATACGGCGACCCGGTGGGCTGTCTCAGGGGAAAGGTCGCTTACACGAACCATGACGGCACCTCCTTCAGGGAAAAAACGCAGAGCCTCCCCATGGCTGGGGAGGCTCTCTGTCACGGCGCAGTGGAAAAACTCCGGCGACTCCAGGATCGCTCAGATTACCCCTGTTGTTTTTTTTGCTCTGCAATCTTCTTGAGTCTCTCCTGTCGTGCGATTTCCTTGTTCGCGGCCTCGCTCCACTGTGGATCCTTGGTCGCGACGACTTTCTGGAACATGACCGTGGCTTCGTCGTAATTCTCGAGCTTCGAGAGCGCGACGCCCCACTGATAGTAGAGGAGCGGCTCCTGGCCGGCCTTTGCTTCGAGACCCTTCTTCGCGGCGGCGATCGCCTTATCGTACCGCTTGAGCTCGTTGTACACGAGGGCGAGAATCCCACTCACGTACGCGTCGCTGCCCTTGAGCTCGAGCGTCTTCTCGAGCTCCGCGGGAGCCTCCGCCTTGCGATCGGGCATCTGCGAAAGAATGAGCCCGAGGTTCTGATGATAGGCCGCCTCGTCAGGGTAGTTCCTGGCGAGGTCTTCGAAGATGGGAGCCGCGTTCACGAAATCCTTTTTCTTCATGTACGCCGAGCCGAGCTGCACCTTGAACCTGTAGTTGTCGGGCGCGGCCTCGACGGCCTTCCGGAGGTATTCCATTTTCTTCGCGTCGTCGCCCTTTTTCTCGTAGAGCCCGGAGAGGGTCCCGATCGTCGTGGCGTCGTTCGGCTGCGCGGCGAGCGCCTTTTCGTATTCGTAGATGGCCCGGTCCGTGTCGTTCTTCTTCTGGTAAATGAAGCCGAGGTGCACGTGCGCTTCGTAGCTCAGGGAATCCATCTCGGCGAGCTTCGTATAATACTCCTCGGACTTGTCATAGTTCTCGAGGTAGAGATAGTTGTACGCGATCGCCGAGATATACGCTTTGTTCCCGGGCGACAGCGCGAGCGCCTTCTCGTACGCGTCGATGCCCCCTTTGAAGTCCTTCATCTTCGTGAGTACGCTCCCGAGCTCGGACCATGCCACGAGATAATCGGGTTTCAGCGTCGTCGCGGTCTTGAGATGACTTATCGCCTCGTCGTAGTTACCCGCCGCGAGAAACTGCACGGCCGATTGGTAGTTGATCTCCGCCGGCCCGATCTCTTTCTCGAAGCCGCTCTTGTCCTTGATCTGCATTTTCCCGGACTCGCTGCCCGTGGCGACTTCCTGCTTGCCCCCCGAAGCGCATCCGAAGAACGCGGACGATGCGAGGATTGAAATGAGAATGACTGCTATCTTGACCATGACTTCCTTTCTTGCCGAATACATAGGCGGTTCGATATAACCCTCCCGACCACCCCCCCTAAAATTAGGGCAACCGGTTCCCCCCTGTCAAGACGTGAGTTGGCCTCATCTCCTGGGCAGAGGAACGCTTTCCCCCGTGGGACCCCAAAGGGCCTCCTGGAGGACGGTGATATTTTCCTCCGCCTTTCTCGCGAGATCGCCGCCGGGCGCGAGCCGCACGACCTTCTCCCATTCGACGAGCGACTCCCGGAACATGCCGCTCTCCCAGAAGAATATGGCGAGGTAGAAATGCGGCTGGGGATGGAGCGAATCGATCGCGAGCGCCTTTGAAAGGTGGCTCCACGCGGTCTCATACTCCCCGGCGTCGAAGAGCATATAGGCGGCGTGGGCGTGCGCGAGCAGGTCCCGCGGGTTCATCTCGGCGGCCTTCTCGAACATCCCCGTTGCCTCCTGCGGGCGATGCTGCCCATCGAGAATCACTCCCATGTTCACGTAGGCCTTCGAGAGACGCGGGTCGAGCGCGGCGGCCTTCGAGTAATAGAACATCGCCGAGTCGTTCCGCTCCCCCTCGTAAAAGGCGACGCCGAGCTGAAAATAGATCTCGGAGTCTCTTCGCCCGCTCTTGAGGAGATACTCGAGATACGCAATACGGGGGCCCGGAGCGAGACCCTCGAGCTCTTTGGCGAGCTGCGGCGGTTGCTCTTCTTGTATCGCGTGGGAATGGGCGGTGCCTGCTGCGGCGAGGAATGCGATGACGAGATACGTCCGGAGCGAGCGAACCATGACCCGTCACCCCTCGGAGCGGTTCCTCAGCGTTTCGCTTTTCGTACCGACCAGGCCTCCGAAGCGCTCAGGCCGACCGCGAACCTGAAAACCCGCTCGTCCACGCCGTTGTCGTTGACTGAGCCGATCTGACCGATCTCGAAGGAGAGGTCGACCGCGCCGGGTCCTCCCGGAAGGCCGAATCCGCTCCCGAACGTGACGAAGCGCGATCTGACGGGGCGGCCATCCGGGTATTCGAGATGCCAGCGGTCTTCGAAAAACCCGAGCCGCAGCGGAATCCTCGAGAAAAAGCCCCCCGTTTGCACCCGCCGCCTCTCGATGCCGAACGAGACAAGTCTCTCATCGCCGATCGATCCGGCGAGCTGCGGAAATCCATCGGGCTCCGGCGCGCCCCGCTGCCAGTAATGCGAGCTCAGCCACCAGCGATCGGTGACCCCGAACGCGGCGCCGAACTCCCACGAGGACGGGAGTGTAAAATCATACCGCGAGGTCGAGTCGAATTCGGAGCGGGTGTAGGTGAAGGCCTCATCGACGCTGTAATGGGTTTCGGAGCTCAAAGCGGCGCCGAGCGACAGCCGCGGAAGAACTTGAAAGAGCGTCGAAACGTTCCAAGAGGTCCCCGAGAAGTTCCTGTCGCGCCTCGATTCGACGGCATTGTAGCTTGCCGCGTGGAATTCGATGCGGCTCACGTCCTTGATCGAGCCGCGCTCAAGCTGCAATGCCCCCGCAACGCGCGCCCATGACGCCACCCGCCATGCGACGGAGAGAGGCACCGTGAAAAGGCCGCTGCGGTGCTGGTAGATTTCGACCGCCGTCGCTGCGTCTTCGATCGGCCGCTCGTAGGTGAGATCGCCCTTCCCCTCGAAACGCGTCCGGTAACCGAACCCGAAAACGAGCCCCCTCCGCACGGGAAAGCCGAACATGACGGACGGAAGCTGGAAACGGTTCTCGTATGCCGTCGCCTCACCGCTCCGCACGGTGCTCAAACCGGCGATCTCGACCATGGAAAAGGTCAGGCGGGGAAGGTCGGCCATCGTCGCGGGATTCGCCGCGACTGCTCCCGCGGTATCGGGCACGGCGAACGAAGAGAGGCCGAGGGAGCGGTACCGCGCGCTTCCCGAGAACTGGTGCTCACCGAGAAAGTTGAGACCGAAAATCGACTGAGCCGAGGCCGGTGCGCCCGCGAGAAAGGCGAGGAACAGGGCAACCGACGACGCCCGCGCGAATATCCGTCCGCTCATCGCGAGCCTCCGAAATCGGCGGGGAGTGAATAGATAATCTCGATGTACGGCGCGTCCGCGCCGGAAGCGGCAAAGGATGCCCGCTGGATGCGCGTCAGCTCATGGTCCGACTGAAATACGAGGCCCCTATTCAGCCTCGCTCCCGCGAGAACATCGGCCATATACGCCCTGATCGGCAGTTTGATCGTGGCGGACACGGCGGGGTCGAACAAGCTCCGGGCGACGCCCGTCCCCTTGCGGAAACCGGCCGAAAGCGTATCGGCGGAATCGGGCGCATAGAGATAATAGTTGAACAACGACGAAAGCCCAAGTATGAGCTGCTCGCCGACGGTCGCCCCGAGACCCTGGTCCCCGCGCACCCGGAGAACGAGGAACGACGCGTGCACGACGGCCCGGCCGGGAATGCCGACGGGGTCGAAGCTGCAGGCTATGCGCCTCGCTATTCCACCGACGGCGTTGAGCCCGCCGCGCTCGAAACGGGCGACGGTGTAATCGTCGATCGAGCCGAACGTAGCCGAGGAGCCGTCCGTGAAATTCACCTGCACCGCCGGCGGATCCCTCCCATATTCGTGCGCGTTCACCTCGACCGAGCTCGCCGAGTCGGGCAGGGCCGCCCAGAGGATCACGATGCCGTTGTGCGGGTGCCGTCCCGAAATCCATCCGTTGACCACGGTCGTATCGATATCGAAATCGGTGCTCTCGATGCCGAGGGTGTCCACCGTACGGCCGAGGGAATCGGGGATCGGCAGCGGATCGTACGGCGGAATCGCCGTGATCGAGTCCGCGTCGCTGAAGCCCGACAGGAGCTCGTTGAAGGTCACGGGCATTTTCAGATTCTCCGGCGACACAATCTCCACGGGTAGGTGGAGCACGGCCGAAGAGACGGTCTTGGCCTCGTCCCCCGAGGCGAGCGTGAAATCGAACTTGAGGAGGATGGCGCGGTACTCGATCCCCTTCTGCCTGCCGAGGTTGAGAAACGGCGAGGTACCGACCCCGAGCGGCACGGAGACCGTCACCGCGTTCACCGGGACGACCACGCGATGGGTCTC
>Ga0315294_10002412_pt1 | contig 20452 bp, 17 predicted proteins | sample YL17G13_40_MG_FD_203626 | JGI IMG/M metagenome (GOLD analysis project Ga0315294, IMG submission 203626) | Sediment microbial communities from Yellowstone Lake, YNP, Wyoming, USA - YL17G13_40 | ecosystem: Environmental > Aquatic > Freshwater > Lake > Sediment | place: USA: Wyoming | collected...
ACCGTCTCACTGTTGGCGGATGCCGTGGAGGCTATCGGTTCCTCAATTACCAAAATAGTGGAGGTCTTGCTGGTGCAACCCGGGGGCAGGAATAAATCTACCTGGTCGTTGCCCAATGTCGCCGCCATCCCCGCAGGAACTATGCCCGCGGCAAAGTCGCGAGTATCTTCAAAAATGTTACCGTTAACATCAGCACCCTTTATGAGGATAGTTCCGTTTCCGGTCTTCCCCTGGGTGATGTTATATGTATAGTTGTAGCTGGGAACAGCCAAATTCGGCTGGTTAACCAGTATATGAGTAACTTGTGCCGTAGTCTCGCCTTCAGGAGTGAAGCTAACATCCAATAGCGGAACGCCGTGAAGCTGTTCATCGGCACCAATGGCGAAAGCCACATACTCCGGCTGACTATCGAGAACTACTGAAGTGAAATAGATATTGGGCGGTGTGGACTCAGTAGGTTCAATGACGCTATATGTGAATGGATTGTTGGGATAATCCCCGGCGATAGACTTATTGGAAACTACCAGGGCAATTTCGGTGTAATCTGCCAGGTTATCCACTCGCACAATACCATTATCCCAGGGACAGAAGAAACGTTCCCACTCCCAGGTAGTGCCGTTGTTCTTCATTAACCAACCGTCCCATTGACGGGTCTCAGTATCATTAGCCGGGTCACCCAAAAACTTAAATACCGCTGAGCCCCAAGAAGGCAGGGCTTCGCAATCAATGTAGCAGGCACCCAGGCAATCCGGACGGTAAACCGGGGAGATATCCTCATCAACTAACGGAAAATCGCCGGGATTGACCCAAGTTACCGCTTCCTTTACTTCGGGATATAGGCTGCCCTCGTAGTACCACTCGTTACCCGGGTCTCTTGAGCCGGTGAACCAGTTCCAGCCAGTATAGGTCACGAACAGTTCCTGGAAGTATTCACGGTCCAGGGCGTAATTTTTGTCGTAAGTCGCGGGGGTAATTGAAGTGTCTAGATACTTGCGATACCAGAATCCGATGGCGGACTCGCAATCACGATAAACACTGGAACCTCCCAAAGTGAAGTCGCCGGTATACCATTCATCGCCCTTAGCCGAATACTTCCAGACATTCTTAACCGCATCATTGTCCGGAGGATTCATCCCGTGCAATGTATTCTGGCCGAAGGAATCAATGAAGAAAGCCCAAATCGTATGTTCATATGCGTCCGTGGCATTTGTTGACCACAAATACTTATACGGTGTGTTAAACGCAGGACCAAGTCTTGTGGTGATATAGTTGTTATGGTCAGGATAGGTCTGTTCCTCGTTCCAGGTGGTGCACATTTCGATGAAAGCGTCAGACCCAACTCCAATGTAAGGACCGGCGCAATACATATTCTCAATACAATGGAAGAACTCGTGAGCCACGGTCTCATCGGTCGGATATGAACCGCCGGGGGTATAAGTCGAAGGAAGCGCAACGAACGATGGTTCATCCTGACGGTCGGTGCAGGGGTTATCCCAGGCGCCCAAGTAGTAAATGGTTACGCCCAGAATTCCCGGTCCAAACCATGTATTCAAGTTTCCAAGATGTATGTCCCAGGTGTCCGATGGTATTAATCCAGGATAATCGGGAGGACCAAAGTTATCCATTCCCCAATCGGTCACATCCGCCCCAATTTCCGCATTCCACACCGACTCAAACTCCAGCCAATCTGATTTGTGCAGAATATCTTTGACTGGGAAGAAACCTTGAGGAGCGTCGGTTCTTACACCCCAACCTCTTTCATTGCAGGTGCTGTTGAATGCGTATACACAGTCTGCAGCGTAGTCGTCCACTATATCGGGGTCAACTGCATGGGGACCACCGAGAACATACCAAATGGTGAAGTTGCCGTCGTCAGTATCGTAGTGGTATAATTCCTGTCCGCCGTAATCAATATAAGCGCCCCAAGGATGCAAATTCACATCGTAGGGGCCGCAGATAGGCGAACCTTCGCCACCGGGCAAGTAGTAGCTCATCATATCCCGGGTCTCGGCGCTTACTTTATCCCAATTAGCGTATGCCAATATGAGCAGTCCAGTAGCATCCATAGAATGCTCGGCAAGTGCCGGACCCACGAATTCTGGCGGGACCTGGTCGGCAGCAAAACCGGCGAAAACTGAGTACATAATGTACTCGTCAAAGCTGATTTCACCATCATGGTAGGCATTAGCTATTCGCTCCAGAGTGTAAGTTCCGCGGGCTGCCAGGGCGGGAGCTACCGTGATGGAGACCAACAATAAGGTCAGCACAATTGTGTAAAACCTTCTCATCTACTGTCTCCTTTCATAGAGGAAGATAGGAAAAACCTGGCGAAAATGCGTGCCTATTCCATCCTCCTTTCCATAAAACTTTTTGTTTTTTCTAATTCCTTTAAAATTGAATGGTTTATTTGCTCTAATTCCTGGGACAATCTCTCCACATACTCGCTATCTTTAATTGCCGACAAATTTATGCGGACATTAAGTCTGGCACCCTCAAATCCAGCTCTTATCATCCCCACCGCCGTGCCCACATCGCTTATGGCCTTTACTTCACCGTGCTCTGCGACCGTAACCGCTAATTTTGCCAGCTCACCGCAAGCACGAGCCGTGCGCATAGGCACTTCGGCGGCGGTTGTAAAACATTTCTGAATCTCGCCTTTACGGAATTCCTTCTGTTCCTCGCTCTCCTTGGGCAATTTGAAAGCGCTCATCACCGCACCAAATGCTACGGAATCTTCATCTATTAACTTCTCCAGTTCGCTGAAATAACCTTGTATTTGCGCCACCGACTGCTCTAGTTGCTTCTTTAAGTCCTCATCCTCCACCTTCTTCAAGGTTATCTGCAATACCATCAATAGTAAAGCCGAGCCCATGGCTCCACCCAGCGCCGAAGCACTTCCACCACCGGGCGTGGGACTAGCGGAAGCCAAATCAGATAAAAAGCCTTCCAACGACGAGCTCAGTAATGTCAAAAGAGCACCCCTAGACTATGAACAGACTTATCCAGACTTTACGAATATACGATAACTCGTTCAGCAAATCAAGCGTTTTTTTAGCTGTTGTGCCCTATTTTTCTTAGATACATTTAAGTCTCTCCAACCGTTCTGAGCAAAATTACACCGCCACCTTTCCAGCAACTATCATCCGCTCTACCAAGTTTATACCCCAATGATAGACCAGATAATTCAATGAAGGAGCTTTCCACATTACTACATCAGCCGGCGCCCCTTTTCTGAAGATTCCCCGTCCATCTTCCCTGCCCAGGGCTTTTGCTCCGCCCACGGTCATTGCCCTGATTATCTCCGTCGGTTTCATCTTCAAATAGACGCAGGCAAGGATTATACTCGCCGAAAGGCTCTCGCAGTAGGCGGAACCGGGATTAAAATCGCTGGCTACTGCCACCTCGGCGCCGGCATCAAGAAATGCGCGAGCGTCGGCAAACTCCTTCTCCCCCAGATGTAAGGTCGTTGCCGGCATAAAAGTGGCTATCGTCCCACTCTCCGCGCAGAACCGGGCTTCTTTTATGCCACTTTTGGTCAGATGGTCAACCGAAGTGGCTCCTAGTCGGCAAGCGACTTTCACCCCACCAATGTTCTCAAACTCGTCCAGATGCGCCTTTAGCGAAAGACCCAGTTCCTTCGCTCTCCCAAGAATCTCCACCATCTCCTCCACGCTGAAGGCTCCAACATCACAGAAGACATCGCAAAATTCCGCCAGTCTTTCCTCTGCAACCCGCGGAAGCATTTCCTGAGTTATCAGCTCTATGTATCCCTCTCGGTCGTCTTTATACTCCGGAGGAACGGTGTGTGCTCCCAAAAAAGTATTAACTATATCCACCGGTTGAGATTTTTTAAGCTCTGTCGCCACTCGCAAACATTTCAGCTCGCTTTCCACATCCAATCCGTATCCACTCTTGGCTTCCACTGTGGTTGTGCCGTTCGCCAGCATAGTCGCCAATCGCGATTTTCCCAGGGCAACCAGCTCATCCTCGCTCGCCCGGCGCGTTTCCCGCACCGTGGAGAGAATTCCTCCACCGGAAGCGGCGATGGACTGATAGCTTTCACCGCTCATCCGCCGAATGAACTCGTCCTCCCGACTGCCGGCGAAGACCAGATGGGTGTGCGAGTCAATCAAGCCGGGAGTTACTAAATGCCCTTGCGCCTTCAAGACCTCCTGGGGTGAATTGATTGCTTCCAGAACCTCATCGGTTGTTCCGACTGCCTCAATCTTTCCATCGGTAATAGCTAAGGAGCCGTCGGCAATAATGAGCGGCTCCTTGTCAGCATAATCCGGGAAAAAGACTAACTCATCTGCACTTTTGATAAGCAGGTCGGTCAAAACTACTCCTCTTTGGCCAGTTTTACCTCAATTATCTGGTCGTAGCTGAAGTTTTCCAAACCCAGGTAGAAATCGGCGACATCGTAGATAGCCTCGGCCGGACTCATTCCTATTAGCTGGCAGCCGACGATATTTACCCCCCAGCGCCGAGCCAGCGCTCGCACTAGCTCCACAGCCAAATAGATGGGGGTCTTTTTATAGTTGGTCAGATTCATAGAGACCTGGGTTATGTTCCGCTCTTCCAGCTTCAAGCCCAAAGCTTTTACAAAGCGCAAGCCGCCGCCGATATGCCTTACTTGCTTGCCAATGGTCTCGGCGATAGTCAGGTCGGGAGTATCCAGATTGACATTGAAGGCGATGAGAAAAAGCCTGGCGCCGATAGCTACCACGCCGGCGGAGGGGTGTATCTCCTCCGGTCCAAAGTCCGGTTTCCATTTAGGGTCCTTGATTTTTTCAGCGAATCCTTCAAACTGTCCCTTGCGAATATTTGCCAGATTCTGTCGCTCGGGACAGGCGGCGGACTCCTCGTAGAGATATACCGGTATCTTAAATTTCTCCGCCACCATCTCTCCCACTTCTTTGGATAACGCTATACAATCCTCAGTGGTTACTCCGGAGATGGGGACGAAGGGGAAGACATCCACCGCTCCCATACGGGGGTGTTCCCCCTTATGTTTGCGCAGGTCAATATGCTTTAGCGCCTTCTCAAAGAGGGCGTCCGCCGCCTCCTTTAGCGACTTTCGGTCACCGACTATAGTAAGCACCGTTCGGTTGTGGTCGGCGTCGGGCTTGACATCCAGGATACGAATTCCGGCAACCGCCTTTACCGCTCCCACAATATCGTCAATAACTTCCCGGCTACGACCCTCGCTAAAGTTGGGCACCGATTCAATAATTTCAGCCATTCCCAATTTCCTCTCTGTGGATTAAATATTGAAAGAATTGCCTGTTTTTCAATCTCCGATTACGGTCAAAACAATGTTCCGATTCCGTCGGCGGTTGTCAAAATCCACCAGCACAATCTGCTGCCATTGACCCAAAGCCGTCCTTCCATCTTCTACCGGCACGGCAAGTGAACAGCCCAGCAGGGAGGCGCGAATATGGGCGTAACCATTGCCGTCACCCCACCTGCTGTCGTGCGCGTAGCTAGCCTGCCGAGGAGCCAGTCGCTCCATCGCCTCTTTCAAGTCCTGCACCAGACCGCTCTCGTATTCAATAGTGGTGACACCGGCGGTGGAGCCGGAGACGAAGACAGTAACTAAGCCGGCTTTGATGCCGCTCTGGGCTACCGCCTGCTCCACCCGGTCGGTAATATCTACGATATCAGTCTCGCCTTTAGTGGAAAGCGAGATGTGCTGGTGATAGACGGACATAAAAACCCCCCTTAGCTAATCCTCGCTATGCTATCACAAAGCTAGAGGGGCGTCAAGGGATAGACCCCTACGCTTGCTCACTGCCATATACATCGCCGGGTAATTATGCACGACTGCCCAACAGTTCAGTCAATTTTTCAGGTTGGGGTTATATTAAAAAGCCCCGTTCTTATGAACGGGGCTTTCGGGCACTTAAGTGATATTACCTCACCACAGCCAGCTTTTCCAGAATTTCTTGTGATGTGGTTTGGACGCAGATTATGTAAATACCTGACGAAACTCTGCTCTTTAAGTGGTTAAAATGCTTAAGATACAAAACACCTATCATGGCACATACCTCCAGGACCCACAATTGCCCTCATCATCAATACCCACTGCCCAGGCATCATTGTAATCTATTGAGAATATACTCCACGGAAACATGAAAAGAGGCATCGTAGATCTCGCCCACCCCGTGCCGTCCCAGTGCCAGATAAAACCCTCGCCCTCGGGATGCTCTTCAGTCGGCTCTCCGCCATACATCCACCCCTCATCCGCATGCGAGAAATGGATGCCATTGTAAGTTCCTATATAATCCTGATACCAGCCTAATTCACCGTTCTCCCAGCGGCGTAATTCATCTCCGCCTATAAAGGCGCTGGTTGGTGTATCGTAGGCTACACAGGAATACTCTCCTCCGAAGTCATAAGTAACCAAATCCCAGCTGACCCCGTCCCAGTGATAGACATATTTGTAATAACCGACAGCCAATCCGTCAGTTGCGGAACCAAACGCTATATCAGAGATGCCCAAATTGCCGGGATAAAGTTTTACTAATTCAAGTTCACTGCCATTCCAGTGATATAGATCGGAACCCGAGCTTCCTTCAATACCCCCCACGCTAAACCATATATCGTTAGGTGATATCACAAATACGCTACCCACACCTTCTCCTAGATGGTCAGCAAAGACATACCACTGGCTCCCGTCATACCTAAGAATAAACCCGGATGACCTATCTTCACCAGTATATTTATAATATAATGCTCCCCCACACCATCCATCATTAGATGATGAAAAAGCGATATCACCTAAAACAATAGAAATATGTTCTTCATCGTCAAACCATCCCGGATAAGGATACTCGGTCCAGGCATTGCCGTCCCAGTGCATAAGATTCAGTTTATCCGGGTCATCTCCTCCCTCATAATCACCACAAGCCCAGCCATCGTTCGGCGAAAGAAAGTAGCAGGAGCTTAGATGCCCCCACCCACCAGGCGTGAGCACCTCCTGCCAGGGTCCGGTGTAGTTGTTTCCATCGGTCCCATCGGTATCACAAGAGACCGGGAGGAGGGCTAGAGAGAGAAGGAACAACAGGGGCAGTATCTTGACTAAGTGTTTCAAACTGAACCTCTTCTGACAGCGAAATTCATAACATAATTATATCACATTTTCAATAAAGAAAGAGTGAAATATCTGGTGTTTGATTCAGCATTATTCCATCGGTGGCATTTTCTGCAATCTCAACATTGTAAGCCTTACCATCAACATAAAGTCAAAGAAATGACCAGCCGTGTGGCTGGTCATAATTTTCCCTATTATTACAACTAAATAAGCTCGTCAATCTTGGCCAGGAGACTTCTGGTCTTCTCGGTCACCTGCTCCTGTTCCTCAAAACTCATCTCCTTGAGAGAGAACAGCTCGTTGGCAATGTTGAGAGCGGCAAGCACCGCTATCTTGGTATCTGAGGTAAGGGCGTTAGATTCAGCAATCTCCCACATCTTCTGGTCAACATATTTTGCCAACCGTTGAACATATTCTGGATTAATCTCCCCGGCAATAGTATATTCTACTCCGTGTATATTTACTTTAGTGCTCCCCTCTTTAGCCTGTCCAAACTCTGTCATCTTGCTTCCTCAACATAAGAGTTAGCTGTCGCTTGAGCGAAAATATTCCGAAGGAAATTCCAGTGTGGGGTTATCCTCTTCAGAGGAATTTTCGGCACTGGATTCTGATGGTTCTTTTTCTATGCTCTCCTCCGACTTTTCTTCTTCTTTGGTCTGCACCGGGTCTTCCGGAGAACTCTCGGTGCTATCGCCAGCGACAAGACCAGCGGTTTCCTCTGATATTGAGTCTATATTTTCCTCGGAGACTAAAAATGATGGTGCGGAGACCTCCTCTATTGTCTTCCCCAGGTCTTCATTTTTGTGCTCCAGGATAGCCTCCAAGGAATCATCTGCGGTAATCCTTTCCGCTTCAATCACCGAGATGCGCTCTATTAGAGCAGATAGCCGTGTCTGAACCTCCTTACTCCGTTCCTCCCACTGGTCATACTCTCGTCGGGATTCAATCAGCTCGTTCACCCGATTCTGTAACTGCACCGCCTTCTGGCGAAACTCATCCCGCTCCTCGGTAAGCTCACCAATCCTCTTTTCCTGGGATTTATATTGCTCGCAACGGCTCTCCAGCTTTCTTATTTTATCTACTAAAAGCTTCTGTTCCTCTCGGGTTTCCTCTAACTCTCTAATCCGCGCTAATAGCGTTCGTTTTTCCTCGCGCAGGTTGATAATCTCCTCCAAAGCCTGGGAAACCTTCATTTCTAGCTTTTGTAATTCTTCTATCATCTCTTCTCCTGTCGCTAATACACATTACTACTCGTATTATCCCTCTAATCAAAAGCTTTTGCAAGTCTATTTTTTGACAATCCACTGTCACCGGCTAATAATATTCCTCCATCACCGAACCTGTCCCTTGAAAGCCCTCACCAGCTTGTCCACCAACTGGCGATGCAGGGAGTTGACCTCCTCATCGGTCAGGGTTCTCTCCTCGCTCTGATAAACAAATCTTATCCCCAAACTCTTTTTACCCACCCCCACTTTTTCTCCAGAAAACAGGTCAAATAACCACACTTTGCGCAGAAGCTCTCCGCCCTCTTCTCGTGCCTTACTCAACAGTTCACCCGTTGGCAAATCCTCGTCTACTAGAATTGCCAGGTCCCTCTCCACACGCGGATACGGTGAGATTTGCCGGTAATCTCTCACCTGCCGGGCAGCCTCCATTAGCGGAAGAATGTTCATCTCCGCAATGTAGACTGGACCGGTCAGGTCATAAAGCCGGGCAATCTCCCGGTCAAGCTCACCGACACAACCGATGTATTGTCCTTCCAGATATACTCCCGTCCCCAATTGGGGACTATGATAGACTCCGCCCTCTCCCCGGAGAACTATATTCCTGGAAAGGTTCAATTCTTGCTGCAAAAGTTTAACTATTCCACTGAGGTCGTAGAAATCAACATCACGACCTTTTGGTGAGGACCAATGTGCTGGCTCCAATTTCCCGGTGAGAGCTATTATCAGGCAGGGATACTCTACCAGCTCATCACCTTTCCTGGTGTAGATATTGGCAATCTCAAACAAAGCCAGGTCCTCGGACTGACGATGAATATTGTGCCGAAGAACATTTAGCATGCCGGGCAGGAGCGTAGGGCGCATAATGGTGAACTCTTCGCTCAGAGGATTTTCAACATATATTAGACTCTCTCCCGCAGGAAGCTGAAATCGGCAGCTAGCCAAATCCCTCTGGTTCACAAAACTCAGGGTGACTACTTCATACAGCCCACAAGCTGAAAGAAGCCTTCGCAAGCGGCGTTCCCAGAGATACAACGGCGCATGTTGCGGAGCCGGAAAAGCTCCCGTCGGTAAGGTGATGGGAATGCGGTCATAACCTACCAAACGAGCTATCTCCTCAGCGATATCATATACATCTTTGATGTCCGGGCGAAAGTCCGGTATCAATAAGCTAAGCTCGTCATCCGACCTGGTTGCTACTCGCAATTCTAAGCCCTGTAATTTGGGTATAACCTCCTCCCAGTTCAAGTCCATCCCCAAAAATTCACTCACTTCTCGCCGCTGGAAAGTAACGATACGCTCCTCAGGAGGTTCACCCAGGTCGGCATAACCACCGATTACCCTGCCCACGCCTAGCTCGGTAAACAGCTGCACAGCCCGAAGCGAGCCGTCCAAGGCGCTGGAACAGCCCACGCCCCGCTCAAAACGATAGGAGGAATCGGAGATAACATTATATCTCTTTGAGGTTCGGCGCAAGGTAGCGGAGTTGAAGGAAGCGCTCTCCAAAAGCAATCTCTTGGTGGTCGCAGCAATCTCGCTCTCCTTACCACCCATCACCCCGGCTAGTGCCACCGGCTTATCATGGTCAGCGATTACTAAATCCTCCCTGGTTAGGGTGAGCTCTCTTTCGTCAATCAAGACCATCTTCTCGCCTTTCTTTGCCCGGCGAACGATTATCTCGGCACCGGACAAACGGTCCAGGTCAAAAGCGTGCAGGGGCTGACCCATTTCCAGCAGCACATAATTGGTAATATCAACGATACTGTTTATGGGACGAAGACCGCTGGCTTCCAGGCGAAGCTGAAGCCAGATAGGTGAGGGTTCTATCCTCTGCACTTCCAGGACAACACCGGTGTAGCGTGGGCACATAACGTAATCCTTGACCGTCACCTTAGGGGCGGTCCCTTTGGGCATAGGGGAGAGTTTGGGGTGATTCAGAGGGAGAGCATATTTAACGCTCAGTTCTCTGGCTATGCCCAAAACGGAGACGCAGTCGCCACGGTTGGGAGTAATTTGAATCTCCAGGATATAGTCGCCCTCCCCCCAGGGCTCTAAGCCCTCTACCTCCAAACCGAGCAAAGTCAAATCCCTGGCCAGTTGTTCTGCGGGAACAGCAAACGGAACCATCTCTTGTAACCATTTATAGTTGACTTTCATCGCTCATACCCCAACAAGAAAGCGAACATCGTTTTCGTAAAGCAGGCGAATATCCCCCACTTTGCACATCATCATAGCCAATCTATCTATACCCAAACCGAAAGCTAAGCCGGTAACCGCGTATTTATCGTAGCCGACGGCGCGAAAGACCTCTTGATGCACCATGCCGGCTCCGCCCAGCTCTATTCGCCCCTTATTGCCACAGGTGGAACAGCCGGCACCGTCACATTTAACGCAGACGATGTCAAACTCCGCCGAGGGCTCGGTGAAGGGAAAGAAGCTGGGACGAAGGTTGACTTTTGCACCCGCCCCGTAGAGCTGTTTTGCCACCTCGGTGAGCAAACCCCTCAAATCGCTCATACGCACCCTTTTGTCCACCAATAGTCCTTCTATCTGATGGAATATGGGGGTATGGGAGGCGTCTATGACCTCGGCGCGATAGACCCGGCCGGGGCAGACCATACGCAAGGGAGGTTGGTGGGAGAGCATATAGCGCACCTGCACCGGGCTGGTGTGCGTGCGAAAGACTCCCCCGCCGCGCGCGTAGAGCGTATCCTGCATATCTCTGGCTGGGTGGTCTTTAGGAAAATTCAGGCAATCAAAGTTGTAATGCTCGCTCTCCACCTCCGGACCCAGCGCCACCTCAAAACCCATACCGTGAAATATATCCACCAACATATCGCTGGTCCTGCTGATGAGATGCTCACGACCTACCGATGGAGGACGACCTGGTAAAGAGAGGTCCAGACTAGTCTCGCCGGGTCTTTCTTCTTTTAATTGCTCCAGGCGGGCGGAAAGCAGGTTCTCTATCTCCGCCTTAACCTGATTGGCGAGCTTGCCGATTATTGGTCGCTCCTCGGAAGAGAGTTCGCCCAAAGAATGGAGGATAGAGGTAAGCTCACCGTCCTTACGACCCAAGATACGAATGCGGATTCCCTCCAACCCCACTTTATCTACTGCCTGAGGAATTTCCTTTTTGGCGCTCTCTAAAAGCTCGGTCAATCTATCTCGCATAGGGCTTTCCCCTTGACAACAGTGTAAAAAGTGATTGCTTATACAAAAAACCCCCGTCTTCTGACGGGGGAGGTTATTTTCAAAAGGCTAACCGGCTAGAGCCTCTTTCGCCCTCCTGGCCACCTCGGTAAATACCGCCGGCTGGTTAACCGCCAGCTCGGCAAGCATCTTACGGTCTATATCTATATGGGCTTTCTGCAAACCGTTGATGAATTGGCTGTAGGATAAACCCTGCAGACGAGCGGCAGCGTTTATGCGAACTACCCAGAGGCGGCGGAAAAGCCGACGCCTTTGACGACGATGAGCATAAGCATGCTGGTTTGCCTTGTGGACGGCATCTTTAGCGGTGTGGTAAAGCTTGCTCCTGCCGCCGCGGAAACCCCGAGCTTGCTTCATTATCTTCTTTTTGCGCTGGTGATGAGCTACAATGTTTCTGGCGCGAGGCACTTCTTCTCTACTCCTCCGGCTGATATTAGTAATGAACTACTGGAAGCAAAAGACTTCATATATATTACCTTACAAAATTAATAAGGCAACATCTTCTTAACCCGTCCTTCATCACTCGGATGAACCAGACCGGATTGGCGCAGTTTGCGTTTGCGCTCCGCTGACTTCTTGGTAAGAATATGGTTAGCGAAAGCGTGAGAACGTTTAAACTTTCCGCTCGCAGTTCGGCGAAATCTTTTTGCCGCGCTCTTATTGGTCTTCATCTTGGGCATAAATTACTCCCCTGAAAAATCTACATTAATGATAGAGAACTGGAATTATAACAAAAAAAACGGAAAAGTCAAAGAAAAAAATATGAAAATAGAGGATTTTTATGTATCAGTTTTTTTCGCCTCATCTGCTACCGCTTCACCAGATTCCGCTTTAGTAGCGGTCGCCTTGCCAACTACAGGCTTAGTGACCTCTTGTTCTGCAGGTTTTTCCCTCTCCTTTTTCTTCCCAATGTCCGGCTTGCGGGCAATGAGCATAATAATATTGCGTCCTTCCAATTTCATTGGTTGTTCTATCACCGCCAGCTCTTCCAGGTCAACAATTATTCGCTTGAGAATATCCCTCCCCAGCTCCTGGTGGCTCATCTCCCTACCCCGGAAGCGAACAGTTATTTTTATCTTGTATTCTTCTTCCAGGAATCGCGTAATGTAGCGGAGCTTGAACTGGTAGTCATGCTCCTCAGTCTTGGGACGGAATTTTATCTCTTTAATAGTGGTGGGCTTCTGACCTTTTCGCTGCTCCTTTGCCCGTTTGGATAGCTCGTATTTATATTTGCCGTAGTCCATTATGCGGCAGACGGAAGGTTTTCCTTCCGGAGCTACTTCTACCAAATCCAGCCCTCGCTCGTAAGCCATCTCCAGAGCTTCTGCGGGATGCATTATACCTAATTGGTTTCCCTGGTCGTCTATGACCCGAACTTTAGAAGCACGAATCCTTTCATTAACCCTCAACGGTTTTTGAATCGCTATCACCCTTCCTTGTGGAAAAAATTTCTTAAAATATATAATATATCTGGTGGAAAATCAAGCCTTTCTTGCAATCATAATCAGTTGTGGGCAGTTTCGCTCAAGTGGTGATTTGTCGTAATCACCATACTTTTCCTCAATGACTAAACCGCAATTTTGCAGTAATAAAGTCAGCTCGTTGTTAAGAAGGTAGCGCAGACGGAAGCGCACTAATTGACGCTCAAACTTAAAACCGGCTTCAAATACATCGTAAATGAAGTCAACATCCAGCAATTGTTCATATGGATGAAATACAGATATGGAGAATCGTGACAGAGTTAATCCTCGGTCGGCATCCTGGACGGTAAAATCGTGGGTCATAGCCCCCTGTTTGGCAGAGGTGATGAAGTCCAGGTTGGGGTTGAAAACGGCTATACACAGCCGACCGTTCTCGTCCAGATGTCTGAGTGCACTGTGCAGGGTATTCTGCTGGTCTTCCAGAGTCAGATTGTGATAGAAGGTGTTGAAGGCGATAAAAATAAACTTGAATTTTCCCTCCAGTTGGAAATCACGAAAATCTCCAGGAACCAGGGTAACCCTCTTTGCCACCTGGGGAGATAAGGTGGTCAATTTCTCCTGGGCAATGGAGAGCATAGCCGAGGAGATGTCCAGACCGGTAATCTTATATCCTGCCAGCGCAATGGGTAGGAGCAGTCTGCCGGTGCCACAGCCCAACTCCAAAACAGGACCACCGAAATGTTTTGCCATCTCCAGAAAAAAGTCCACATCGCGGGTCTGGGTATAGCTCAGGTCGTAATACTGAGCCAGGGTATCTAGATAACTCTGTAAATCATTTTCCATATCTAATTGGCTATATTCATTGTAACAATTTGAGTCTTTAAGTGGTGGAAAATGGTGCCGCCTTGGTCTCTACTTCGTTTTGCATACGCTCTATCAGCTGGTTAACGGTCATAAAACCCAAATCACCCTTACCCCGCAGTCGCACTGAGACTCCGCCCTGCTCCACCTCTTTTTTCCCCACCACTATCAAATATGGTAACTTCTGCATTTCACCATCGCGCACCTTTGCCCCTAGCTTCTCGTCACTTCTCTCTACCTCCACTCTAAGACCAGACTGGGTCAACTGTCCGGCTACCTTTTGAGCATATTCATACTGCGCATCGGCAATGGGAAGGAGACGGGCTTGCACCGGTGAGAGCCACAGGGGGAAATCACCGGCGTAGTGCTCAATCAAAGTTCCCACAAAACGTTCCATTGAACCCAGAACTGCCCGGTGGACTATGTAAGGCGCCTGTCGGGTGCCGTCAGAGGCGGCATATTCCAAGCCAAAGCGCGGACCCAGGTTGAAGTCAAACTGCACCGTGGTCGCCTGCCAGAGCCGGCCCAGATTGTCCATCAATTTTATATCTATTTTGGGACCGTAGAAGACTGCCTCGCCCTCCATACGTTTGAACTCTAAGCTCAACTGGTCCAGCACCTGCACTAAAGTATTCTCGGCTACCTGCCACATCTGGTCGCTCCCGGCATATTTATCGGCATTTTGGGGGTCGCGCACCGAAAGCTCCACCTTGAAATTGGGGAAGCCAAAGTCGCGGTAGAATTGCATAGCCAACTCCACCACTCCGCGCACTTCATCCACCAACTGCTCTTGAGTGCAAAAGATGTGGGCGTCGTCAATAGAAAAGCCGCGCACGCGGAGAAGTCCGTGCAGGGTGCCGGAGCGTTCGTTACGATATACCGTGCCCAGTTCAGCATATCGTAGGGGCAGGTCGCGGTAGGAGTGAATTTCTGACTGATAGACGATGATATGCCCAGGACAATTCATTGGCTTGAGCACATATTCCTGTTCGTCCACGCTCATTGTGAACATATTCTCGCGATAGAAATCAAAATGGCCCGAGGTATGAAAAACCCCACTGCGCAGGATGTGCGGAGAATAAATCAGCTGATAGCCATTCTTTAGATGCTGCTCATACCAATATCCCTCAATGATATGCCGGAGCATTGCCCCCTTCGGCTTCCAGAAGACCAGCCCGGCACCACCCTCTTCAGAAAGAATGAATAGTCCCAACCGCTGACCGAGGACACGATGGTCGCGGCGCTTTGCCTCGGCAAGTTTTTCCAGATGGCGAGCTAGCTCTTCGGCGGAACGAAAGGCTACCCCGTAAATGCGGGAGAGCATGGGGTTATGCTCGTCGCCCTTCCAGTAGGCGCCAGCCACGGAGAGTAGCTTAAAATTCTGCAACTGACCACTGGAAGGTAAATGCGGTCCACGACAGAGGTCCACAAACTCGTCGCCCAGATAATAAACTGTTACTTTCTCCTCTGGAGGTATTTCTTTGAGCAGTTCCAGCTTTAAGTTCTCACCCCGTTTTTTGAACAAACTCTCTGCGGATTTGCGGGAGAGTTCCTCCCGGCGACGGGAGAGTTCCTCCCGGCGAAAGGGAAGGTCGGTGGATACTATTCCCTTCATCTCCTGCTCAATTGCGGACAAATCATTGTCGGTAAAAGGCTTGTCGGTCAGGAAATCGTAGTAAAAGCCGTCGTCTATAGCCGGACCTATGCCCAGTTTCACATCGGGAAAGAGCCGTTTGACCGCGGCAGCCAGGAGATGGGCGGCAGAATGTTGGAAGACAGCCCAGCCCTCGGGCATGTCGTAGGTGAGAAAATCCACCTCGGAGATAGCGGAGGGAATTTCCGCGCCCAGGTCAAAAAGCACATCTCCGACGCGGCATGCCAGAGCATCTTTGGCGCCGGCTTTGTCTGCCAGGGTAGTGAAGGTGCAGCTACCCTCCAGGGGGACGACGCCGTGATTAGAAATTTTAATCTTTCGCAAAGCCACACCTCCTTCTTGGGTTTTTTAGGCTAAGAAAGGTTGCATTTTGAATTTGTTTTGCATTCTAGCATATCTGCGGCGATAATTGGCAAAAAAATTTACATAAATGCCACCAGCGGGGTTTGCACCCCGCTGAGAATAAAGATTACTAGGTTTAATCAATCTATCTTCCTACTCTAACTGTGATTCTTTCACATTATTGTATATTCTCAAAGATATAGCTGTCTGTCCATATCTCTTAAGGATTATATTGTGCGTATCTCAAATCAAGATTAGAGCCGTCCATATAAGAAATGTGAGGGTGATTCGATGAATCCAGAGCTAGAGAGATAAACTCAGTTACAACTACAGAGGTTTCCACGGAGGTTATAGTCCATTCAGAGCCAGTCCAGTAAGCATGCATCACGTTGCCATGGTCACTGTAAGCAATGTGCGGGTGATATGAAGATTCCAGTTTCATTGAAAGCGATTCTCCCGGATAATCAGTTGTTTCCAGGGAAGTAATTGACCAATTATAGCTGTCCCAATGAGCGCATTTAATGTCCATATTGATAGGGTCGATAAAAGCAATATAGGGGTTATTTGAATAATCTAAAGCTAATGAAGTGCACTCGTTAAGATTTCCAACGATATACACAGGAGTGATTGACCATTCGGAACCATTCCAGTAAGCATACTTAATATCTTTATTTGCATGACCATAATAAGAAATGTGTGGGTAGTCTGACGAATCCAATGCTATTGAGGTAGCATAACCCACGTCTCCATCTGTGTCCACTAATGTAATAATCCAAGTCGAACCATTCCAGTAAGCATACTTTAGGTCACAATCTTCTGAAGAAGTATTATAACTACAATAAGAAATATGTGGGTAATCCGACGAATCCAAAACTATTGAGCAATCTCCCCCCCCATCATAGTCTACGATGGAGATAACCCAGGTCGAACCATTATTGTAAGCATACTTCAAAACTCCTTCACCAGAATAAACAATATGGGGATTATCTGAAGAATCTATGGTTATAGCAGTATCTGTACCCACATATCCAGCGGTGTCCACGGAGGTAACGGACCATTCGGAACCAGTCCAATAGGCATACTTCAGGTCACAATTAGACACATCATAATAAGAAATATGGGGGTAATCTGAAGAATCTAAGGCTATTGAATTAAAGAAACCTACACTTCCACTTGTATCTACAGATTGTATAAGCCAGCCATTATTGTCAGAAAAAATTGAGCAGGAAACAACCACCAATAAAAGGATAAAAAGAATTCTAATCTTTTGCACCATAATACCTTCTTTGACCTTTCGGGTTAAAAAAGATTGCATTGTACATCTGTCTTATATTTTAGCATATACTCGGCAACAATGCACACAAAAAAATGCAAAAAAGGAGCGGGGAAAATGCCCCGCTCCTAATTAACTTAAAAAGGCAACCTTCCTTTTATTCCCTGGGCGATGCTGGAATCGAACCAGCGACCCCTTGCATGTCAAGCAAGTACTCTAACCAGCTGAGCTAATCGCCCGACATATATATTTTAGCAACTCACTACTCTTTTGTCAAGGCTTTTTTCCCCTCATTCCGCTTGACTTTAACTCACCCCTGCCCTATCATCCAGCTATTCTGTCAACTCCTTAAGGAGGAACTCCCGTGCCGGCTAAAAAGCTCAGCGCTGAAGCCCAAATCACCGCCGAACGCAAAAAACTGACCGACCAGCTCTATCGTTCACTCCCCCACACCCAAAAGCCCCCAGTAGCTGAATTGCTCTCTCCCCTGATTGATTCGTACAACCAACATGTTAAAAATAAAAACATCAGTCTCGCCCAGGGGTATAACCTGCTGGCTGAGGATTTAATGTCTATGTGTAACCAAGCCTCTCAGGACGGTCGCCGGGATTTGGCGTTGTCGCTATTCATTGAGAACCGCAAGGTTTTGGCCAGGGCATTGCAGGCAAGGCTCTCTGAAAAATATTCACTCTCCACCTGGCTTCGCCTGCTTCACCTGCGCTGGCATGGACTGGTCTCCGGATACGGCACCCGCCCCGGTCGGCTCATCCTGTGGACACTATTGGTCATCTATTGGTGGAGTTTTTTCTTCCTTTTAGCCAATTATTTATCCATTATTAACGGCGCCCATCTGATTTTTGAGACCAGCAACGCCTTCTCCATCTTCTCTTACCTCTATTTTTCCGTCCAGAATTTCCTGCCGATGGGGGGAAGTCCAGTAACCGCCCTGACCTTTGGCGGTCAACTGCTCTTGACCTCGGAATCAATAATGGGCTACTTGCTTAGCGGTTATCTGATAGAGTTAATCGTCCGCCGCAGTCGCTTCTGAAAGGCAAAAATCACTTATTAACCATTTTAGCATTCTGACCAATGTAGCAGGGGATAATATCCCCTGCTACAATACTTATTGGCTGGAAAGCAGTTAAACAATCTAACCCAAAGCAAATATTGACAAAAATGCCAAAACTTGTAGCGGAAGCTTCTAGCTTCCGCTAGAGAGAGGGGAGAAATATGTTATTTTTTACCGGCAGCTCTCAATCGTCCACTGACCGTGGAAGAAATACAAATGGCGAAGAACAAGATTCCCCCTACCCATCAACACCACCCAAAGCAAATATTGACAAAAAATATCATTAGTAGTAAATTCATATCATGCGCAAAAATGAAGAGACCCCACACCTTATTGCCGACGCCACGCTAGTTCACGGTTCTCAGGAAAACTTCCCCTACTCCAAAGGCATCCTCTCTCAATCGCTCATATCCTCCGGGCTCTCTATGGAGCAAGCCTATCAGGTTGCTACGGAGATAGAGGAGCTTTTCCACAGTCAAAAGACCCCCGAGGTCACCTCTGAAGAACTGCGCACCGTAACCGCCGGTATAATCGCCAAGCGTTTCAACAATGAGCTGGCTCAAACATACCTCTCCATCTCCAGAGGACCCAAAACCTTACAGGTTCAGTTCAAAGACTCCTCTTTGCCGTTTTCCAAGGGCATCCTCTCCCAATCTCTGATGGCTTCTGGGCTATCCCCGGAGGCTGCCTTTGCGGTATCCGCCCGCATCCAACGCGAATTAGACCGGGAAAAACTCCGCGCCATCGCCCACGACGAACTGCGCCAACGGGTGAGCAAAGTGCTGGCTGACGAGTTCGGTAAAGTTTATGCTCGCAACTATCTGCTCTGGCGAAAGATGCAATCCCCGGACAAACCCCTGCTGGTCTTTATCGGGGGAGCTACCGGTGTGGGCAAGACCACCATATCCCGCGAACTATCCCACCGCACCAGCGTAGGTCGTCTGGTCTCCACCGATATTGTCCGGGAAATTATGAGGATGATGTTTTCCCTGGAGCTGATGCCCTCAGTGCACTTTTCCAGCTACGAAGCCTATCAAACCCAACCAGCCAGTGGCATTTTTGACAATACTGTAATCAGTGGATTCCTGGAACAATCGCGATTGGTCTTAGTGGGGGTAAAAGCCCTCATAGACCGAGCCATAAAAGAGAACATCTCTATGATAATTGATGGCGTGCACATCCTACCCAATTTATTCAATCTGGAAGAAATAACCGGCGCCTACTCTGTCTTTTTCATCCTCACCACCAAGAACAAGACCATGCATCACAGTCGGTTCTTGAGGAGAGAAAAGGAATCCAGCAGGCCGTCAAGTAAATACTTAAAGAATTTTGAGAATATCTGCACGATTCAAGACTACACCATAGAACAAGCTCAAAAATTTAATATCCCTATGATTGATAATCAAAACCTGGACAACTCTATCAACAAATCCCTGCGCCTGGTCACTGAAAGATTAGCGCAAATGGTAGATATTCCCCCAATTTAACGACGGTCGCTCCAATTATGCTCAAGGTCAAACTCCCCGGCAACTTAAAAGCGTTGGTTCTGGTAGATGCCAGCTATCTAGCGGATAACATTAAAGGCGCTCTGGAAAGTCTGGCGGTTGACGAACAATATGCTATCTGTGGAGTGGTCTACACTGCTCTCGGGGAGAATATGACTGTTCCCGGTGCAGAGCCCTGGACGTTTCCCACCATCTATCCTCAGGAGAACGAAGCTCTAGCCAACATACTAGAAAGGGCTCTGGAAGTCTGCAAACCTCAGATAATCGTAGACCTGACCAGCTCACCGTTGATTGATTGGCATAAAAGGATGGAGCTCGTTTCCACCAGCCTTTTCTTGGGCTACCCTTATAGCGGCGTTGATTATCTATTATCTCCCCCGGACTTTGAAGATGTCTGCCAGAAACCGTCTCTGGCTATTATCGCCCTGGGCAAACGAGCAGGCAAGACCTCGCTTGCCATTCATACCGCTCGGCTGTTAAAAAGCCAGGGGATAAAACCCGCGGTCATCACTATGAGCAGAGGCGGACCTTCTTTCCCGGAGATATGCCACGGGGAATGGGAAGAAATTACACCAAAAAAATTACTTACCCGGGTCAACAGCGGCCGACACTCCTGTGCCGATTATCTGGAGAATGCTCTCTTTGCCCAGGTGACCACAGTCGGTTGCCGCCGGGCTGGCGAGGGCATCTGCGGCACACCCTTCAAATCCATTGTTGTGGATGGCGCTCTTTTGGCAAACGACCTGGCAGTAGATTTCTTTATCTTTGAAGGCAGCGGTATATCCATACCGCCGGTAAAAT
>Ga0315294_10002413_pt1 | contig 20444 bp, 18 predicted proteins | sample YL17G13_40_MG_FD_203626 | JGI IMG/M metagenome (GOLD analysis project Ga0315294, IMG submission 203626) | Sediment microbial communities from Yellowstone Lake, YNP, Wyoming, USA - YL17G13_40 | ecosystem: Environmental > Aquatic > Freshwater > Lake > Sediment | place: USA: Wyoming | collected...
CATACCAGATACCCAATGTTCTAAAAACATTTGTAAAACCAATATTTTTACTGCCGGTTGTTCTTATATCAATTTTCTTAATACGGGCGATGATATAACCAAAAGGGATACTGCCGATGATAAAACCGATTATTAAAGATACAAAATAGACTGAAAAGTTATTATTATCTAATGGGAAAAGTAATAACAAGTTCATCTGGTAAGATACTTAATCAAAACGAAATATTGTTTTCTTGTTATAATTATCTATGCGCGTATCGACTCTTAATACCAAATTCAACCAATTCTCTCAAGGCACGCGGGTCAAACGCATTCATCAATGCCATTTCAAAGGTAATTTTACCGGCACGATATAATTCGGCAAGTGCGCTGTCAAAAGTACAGCTGCCTTCGGCAATTGAAGACTGAATCGCTGATGGTAAATGTTCGATTTTTCGTTCACGGATTAAGTTTCGAACTGCCGGTGTTGCGATCATGATTTCGAAAGCACCAACACGCCCCTTGCCAGTCGCACGGGGTAAAAGTCTCTGGGCAAAAATCGCTAATAGCGATATCGAGAATTGAATTCGCACCTGGTCACGTATTTCCGGTGGAAAGACATCAATGAACCGAGTTACCGTTTCCGATGCATTAGTCGTATGCAGAGTACCAATAACCAAATGTCCGGATTCGGCTGCCCAAATTGTTGCTTCTGCGGTAGCAACATCTCTGATTTCCGCAACTAAAATAACATTGGGATTTGATCGTAACCCTTTCATAATCGCTTCGCGGAACGATGGCACGTCAACACCAACTTCGCGCTGGGTAATCAGTCCGTTTTTGTGATTATGGACAAATTCAATCGGGTCTTCAATTGTCAAAACATGGCGCGGGCTCTCTAGAATATAGTCAACAAATGTTGCCTGCGTTGTAGTTTTCCCTGATCCAGTTGGTCCGGTGACAAGAATTAATCCGTGTGGTCGGTCTAATAGATTTTTAATCCGCGCAACCTGACCCTGTATAAAACCGACTTCTTCAAAAGGTAAAATATTATTGGGAATTAATCGTAAAGCCAGACCAAAACAACCTTTTTGGCGATATATTGCAACACGAAAACGCGCCAGATCTCGAAAACTCAAACTGAAATCAGCACCACCATCTTCAGTGATTAAGTGCTTAATCTGGGGTGCGTGTTCAACAGTAATATCTTTAATCCTGTTTGTAAATTCGGCATTAAGGACTTCGGTATTTTCAATCGGTCTTAATATACCATCGATTCGTAAGACTGGAGGGAGACCAACGGTCAGATGTAAATCAGAGGCATTTCGACGAACACACTCACCAAGCAGTTGTTCGAAATATTCCTCTTCTTTGCTTCGCATTGTTATTAATTAAATTAATTTATCAAAATCGTATCACAAAATAATATCTGGCATATTATATAATCACGTACCATTATGTCAAGATAAATATTATATTGACATTTTATTGAGCGGTTATACAATTGACTATGATAAAAATCGGCATACCCAGAGCATTGTTTTATTTCCGTTATGGTGAATTTTGGCAACATTTTTTCCGAAATTTGGGATATGAGATTGTGGTTTCACCAAAAACTAATAAACAGATTTTAGAACAGGGGTTAAAATACGTATCGAGCGAGATTTGCCTGCCCGTAAAAATTATCTGCGGTCATATTGAAGTTCTAAAAAACCAGGTCGATGCAATATTTTTACCGCGCTTTGTCGAGATGAATCACGGGTTATATACATGCCCTAAAATGATTGGTATTGTTGACCTTGCTCGAATGCAGGTTGGTAATTCCTGTGGAATTTTATCTCCTAAAATTAAAGATAATTTTATGTTTGCTCATTTCGAAACTGGTGTAAAATTAACCAAAAATCCGCTCCGAGTCCTACGGGCAATAAATAAATCATTGCCTTATTTAACTAATCATAAAAATCTTACAGAAAATAATCACAAACAAAGAATTTTATTATTAAGCCACTTTTATAATCTTTGGGATGATTTTATTGGTAAGGATATTATTAATTCTTTTCAGGAAGGGGGGTTTAATATCACAACCAAAGAAGATTTGCCGGACAAGATATTGAAATCCGATAAGGGGTTTGCTAAAAATATCCGATGGGCATATGAGCGGGAATTGTATAATGCCTTTCAATATTACTCGGATAAAGTGGACGGGATATGTAATATTATTTCTTTTGGGTGCGGGCCAGATTCGCTAATCGGTGAAATTATGAGCAAACAAGCCAATGAATATAAAACCCCATTCCTCCAATTAATAATCGACGAGCATACTTCCAAAACCGGTATAAATACCAGAATCGAGGCATTCTCGGAAATCATCAATCGAAATTATCAATCAAAACCTTATGTCACTAGTTAGATTATATTAATCTGTGTAATTTGTAATATATGAAAGTTGCATTCCCTTATTTTGGTTATGATACAATCGCATTAAAGAATTTCTTAGAGACGCTCGGTGCCGAAGTTGTATTACCGCCATTGCCGACGGAACGAACTTTAAGTTTGGGTACAAAATATTCGCCGGAACTTATCTGCTTGCCATTTAAAATAACACTCGGTAATTTTATCGAAGCGCTCGAAGCCGGTGCCGACACACTTTTTATGGCGGCTGGTGCGAGAAAATGCCGTTTTGGCTATTATCATTTTATCCAGGAAACAATTCTCAAACAGATAGATAATAATATAGACTTTTATCCGATTAGTCAGTACACGCCATTTGAATTTATCTTTCAGAAAATGCCTAAAATCTTTTCGGTCTCCCCTGCCCATGTAATAAAATCAATTAATTTTCTCCTGGCACACAGCCGATTGATTGAAGACTTCAGAAAATTAGTCCGTCAAGCGCGCGTCATCGATTTTACACTGGCATCGATACACGAAAAACATGTTCTGGAAATTATTGCTGATGCTAAAAACCTTATGCAAATTCGCAAAGCAAGAAAAGAAATCAATGCTTTTTTCCAATACACCGCAAACTTGCCCCTGGATACTATCAAAGTTGGTCTGGTCGGTGAGATTTATTTAATGCTTGAACCGTTTGCCAACCAAGATATCGAAAAAGAACTAGGTCGGCTGGGTGTTCTGGTCTGGAGTAATCGGAGCTTATATCGTCATCTAAAACACTTATTACACATTGACTCTGACGGTATTAAAATAAATCACATGGCACATAAATATTTGAGAGAATCACCGGGCGGGGAAGCTTTGAACACAGTTGGTGAAGCGCGGACTTTTATTAAAAATGGTGTTGATGGCATTATTCACATATTTCCATTTACCTGTATGCCGGAAAATATCGCTTTAGAAGCATTACAAAAAATGAGCGATGATTACTCAATACCGATTCTCTCTTTGTCAATCGATGAACACACATCAAAGACCGGGCTTCTAACCAGACTTGAAGCATTTATCGATATACTTAAGAGAGTAAAGAGTCAAAAAGCAGGGAACAGAGCTCCTCGCTCCTCACTGCTCACACCTCGCTAACATGGAAGCTTATTTAGGTATTGATGTCGGTTCGATTTCAACCAAAGGGGTTGTTCTTAACAAAGATTACAAAGTTATCGCACATGCTTATCATCGAACTCAGGGTAAACCGGTCGAAGCGATTAAGGGACTATTAAAAGAATTACAGAACCAGTCCAATAACACAAAAATTATCGGTGCCGGTACAACCGGTTCAGCGCGCCGTCTTGCTGGTGTAATGCTCGGTGCAGATATTGTCAAGAACGAAATTATTGCCCATGCCGTGGCATCTTCATATTATCATCCTGATGTCCGAACTATCATTGAGATTGGCGGGCAGGATTCAAAGATAATTATTTTACGCGACGGCATACCAATTGACTTTGCGATGAATACGGTTTGCGCTGCTGGTACTGGCTCATTTTTGGAGCATCAGGCAACCCGTCTTGGCATACCGATTGAAGAATTTGGTAAATATGCATTGAATGCCAAGTTTGGCGTGACAATCGCTGGTCGCTGCACGGTCTTTGCCGAAAGTGATATGGTTCATAAGGCACAAATGGGTATAACAACTGAAGATATTATTCGCGGTTTGTGTGATGCGATTGTCAGAAATTATCTTAATACGGTTGCCAAAGGTAAAGCCATAAAACCATTAATTCTATTTCAGGGCGGAGTCGCAGCAAATATCGGTGTAAAAACTGCATTTGAACGTGCATTAGAACAAGAAGTTACAATTCCCAAGTATTTTTTAGTAATGGGTGCTATCGGAGCGGCAATGCTTGCCCAGGAATTCATTAACGATAATAAGATAACCAAATTTGCTGGTTTTGAGACTGCAAATATTAAATTCGTCACCAAGGCATTTGAGTGTAAAGACTGTCCTAACTCCTGTGAAGTGATTGAAACTTTCCGTCAAGACCAAATCATTGACCGCTATGGTGACCGCTGTGGTAAATGGTCAGAAGAACTGGCTCGATAAATTATTATAGTCAATCTATGAATAAAGAACTTTATAAACCCATTACAAAAATTATTGGTGTCTTGTTCATAGGTTGTCTTATATTATTCTGCTTCTGCAAAAATCACGATGACAATTATCTTGAGCCAGAAAATATATCAAATAATGCAGGTCAGTCAGAACATCCATCTATAGCCGTCGATTCTCGAGGAACCGTACATTTAGTTTGGGACGATAATACTCAAGGGAATGAGGAAATATTCTATGCATATAAATATGCAAACGACACGTGGTCAATACCAGTAAATTTATCTAATAATGAGAGTTCCTCACGTTATCCCTGTATTCAAATAGATAAGAACGATAAAATCCATTTAGTTTGGCAGGATGCTTCACCTGCTAGTGATTGGCGAATATTTTATACTTACAAGGCGCCAGATAGTTTATGGTCTATTCCCGAAACAATTACTGCACAATATGCTTCTCTTGTGCCGGTTTTAGCAGTCGATAATAATTTTGGATTACATCTCTTTTGGAAAGAAGGATTTAGCGCGGAAGATTGCCGTTATCACTATGCATATAAACCAATCGGTGGTCATTGGACTATACAATATTTGTTCACCACAGAAATATCAAGTTATGAAATGAAAGTTGATAATAATGGAGGTGTTCATGTAGTGTTAGACCCGCATTTTGAAACTTACTATCTTGAAAAATCATCAAATGGCATTTGGTCTGATACAGTTCGCATTTCACACTCTCCTACTGATTGGCAATCGTCAAATGATCCATCTATTGCAATTGGTGGTGATACAACTATACATGTGACGTGGGCAGAAGGTGATACAGCATTACAGGGGATTGCATATGTAAAAAAGACACCGCATAGTGGATGGGGACAAATTGAAGCCCCCTATAAAAACGAAATAGGTTCTTCAAGACCAAAAATATGTGTCGGTACGAGTGGTAAAATATATGTTGTTTGGATAAAATCGAATATTGGTTATGGTATAAAAGACGAAACAGGGTGGCAAAAACCTAAAACATTAGTAAAAAACTCGTATAGCATTGGTCAAATGACTATGACAATGGACAATACTGAAAGAATATATTACGCATGGAAATATTCAGCTCCAGCAATGCCCGAAAATAATGAAATTTATTATATAGAATTCAATCCGCTATCTAATTAAGAAAATTTCCTAATTTATTGCTTTTCTGTTATTATCTGCCTTATTTTCTTATACTTCTCAATCACCGCTTTCCTGACCTTCTGTAAAATCTCTTCATCCAGCCCGGCTGATTTCCAGCCGACAACAATATTATCCAGATTCTGTTTGAGTAAGAGCGGGTCTTTGTTATAGTACTTCCTGATTATTTTATAACATTCCCGCGCAAAATCCTTGTAAGATAGATAAAACACTTCTTTAATCTGCAGGTCATTTAAGACCTGGTTCACATCCGCTTCAATCTGCTCCATATCGACACGAAATCGTAAATATCCCTGCACCATCTTTTTCTGTTTCTCGGATGTTATCGGTTTCTTTCTCTTATGTTGTTTTTCTATATTTCTGACCGTATCAATCACAATCCTGCGTACTGGATGAAATAGATTGGGTGTGATATTACTTTTTATAAACTGCTTTTCAACCGCATTCAGGCTTAATTTCGGGTCTCTTTGCCAGTCAATAATTTTATCGGCATAGCTGAGGTAAACCGGAATAAAATTTACATCAAGCCGGTGATTAGATAAAAAGAGTTTTACTTTCCGCTCTACCCTATCTCTCAAAGTACTTATATCAATTGGTTTTGGCAGACCCGAAATTTTGGTCGCATACAGACTTGCATCCCTATCAATCTTTTTACTGATTTTAGTATCGGATGGCAATTCGGTTTGCGGGACAAGTTCTTTCAGATGGTTTTTGGACCAGATGCGATGTATAATTTCAATAAACACCCGCCAGTCTGCCTGACAAACAATCAGATAATCCAGAATAAAACCCACACCTGGATTTTTAATCACACCGCTTTCCAACCGGTTTATTGTAGATTGAGCTGATGTCTTTTTCATCCCCATACGCAAACCGAGTTCTTTTTGGGTCAGGTTAGCCCTTTTTCTGCACTCAACCAGCTTGCCTGCCATCTCTTTTGTGAAAATAAACATCATGGAAAATATTACATTAATGTAATATTTTTGTCAAGCCAATTTTTTATCTAATTTACTAATAACCAACAACAAACAACCAATACTTCTTTTCTATGGGAATAGTGTAGGGTTTCAGCTTGGGAATATAACTGGAATTATAATCAGCGATTAACAATGCGATTATGATGGAGAGTAAAATGGTCATTGTGACAGAAATATAATAAGATATCAGATATATGATAACTATACCTATATGACCAGTAATAACCTCAGATTGCGAACCGGAAATTAGTCACGGATTATCTTACATCATATGTCCGTAAGTATTGAAGACATTTGGACAGGTCTTTGATTACAGGTTAAGGCAGGGATTCAGGCAGGGATTTGGCAGAAATGCAAAATGATGTATTAGAATCTCGAATATCGAATGTTGAATCTGGAATGGGAATCTTGAATTCAGAATTCTCGGTTCTTTATTCCTATTCCAAGTTCAGTATTCCAGATTCTTAATTCTATCTCGTAACGACCAATTTCTCTTTTACTATCTCATCTCCCACTTTCACAAAATACACGCCGTTCTTTATTCCATTAAGTGGAACTCGAATGGCATTGTCATTCTGAGCGGAGCGAAGAATCTCTTTTACAACTTTCCCTGATACATCAAATATCTTTATCAATGAGCGGTCAGCGGATTGTGGTAAGCGGATATTAAAATATGTCCGTGCTGGATTTGGATAAATTATATAATTTCTATTAATTGGAGTATTACTAATGTCTTCACATCCCACACCGGGCAAAGGAACTTTTATCCGCTGGATAACAACTGGATTATATGTTGCTCTGCCTTGTGTATATAATTCAAACCCAGCAATCGAATCAATCAGATAGGCAACGCTTAAAGTGTCATGGTCAACACCACCAACACAGGGAAAACGTTTTGAGGTTGTGTTGGGTGTTGTGATTCGTTGTTGACGCTGCCAGATCAAACCATTGTCCGGTGATTCAGCAACCCATATATCAGCTCTTGATAAAGCTGTTAATGGTTCGAAATTGAGTATGTCAAACTGCTCCCAAGAAACATACAAATATCCGGTATTAGGTGCCTGAATTATTGAAGGTCGGGTTGCGGCAATTGCATTATAGCCAGTCCACCAGCCAGCAGGTGGAATTGTTTCAGTTTGATAAAAATGAATACAACTCCATTGTGGATTATTTACTGGACACCAATGCCAGATTCCCGCTGGAAATATATATCCCGTATCCGATAGCGAAGCTACAATATGCAGATTATCCTGATTATCAAACATTGCGAACAAAGATGAAATATGAAACGAAGGAATCATGCCTTGAGCTGGTGGAAATGGAAGTTGAGTTGGCGGGTTCCAGGTAAAGCCACCATCATTTGATAAGCGATAAAATGCACGTTGTGGATAGGGGTCTTCAGCACATTGCCAAGCAACAACAACCTTATTAGAAATTTTTGATGCTGCAATAGCTTGAGTATGGTTGCCTGGTTGTGGGGCAGAACCACAGATATTCATTGGTGTTGACCATGTGCACCAGGGTTGAATCCTTGCATACGATAATGAATCATTTGTAGAGGGATCTACCATAGCACAATGAACGGCTTGATTATTTCCGACACTAATTACCGGGTCACTAGCAAGTGGTCCCGGGCAAAAGTCGAAAATACCAGCACCTGGTGACTGGTCTCTTGCAGCATTTGCTCTTAATCCACCAGAAATACTTTGATGAGTAACTACAACCGCACGACCGGTGATTGGGTCATAATCCATATTACCAAAACCACTTCTTACAGTGTATACATTAGTGCCATCTCCCCAATGTAAAGAATGAGTTGCACAGTTATAAAAATTGTAGCGTCGGTTGCGGTCGGTTGCAGGAGCAAAATTGCTGTATAGCCAACAAAGATGCACACCATTTGCAATTGGGTCGGTTCGACACCACGTGGATATAGGACAACCTAATTGCCAATCGTAAGTTGTATAACCTGCTCTTGTTACTGGACCAAGTTCAGCATATGAAATTATGAAACATATTAGTATTAATAACATAAGTTGTTTCATGGTTACCCTATTTATTTACAACTAGTTTCTTAGCATCGTTACCAACCTTCACAAAATACACCCCATTCTTAATCCCATTAAGCGGAATTCTCATTAAATTGTCATTGCGAGCCGAAGGCGTGGCAATCTCCTTTACAACTTTTCCTGCCACATCATATATCTTTATGCGGTCAGCGGATTGCGGTATGCGGACAGTGAAATATGTCTTCGCCGGATTCGGATAAACCTCGAAGTTGTTGTCTACTGAGAGTGTGGTAATTTCATGTTCTTCGACCCCTGGCGCAATTCTTCGAGCGTAACAGAGATAGCACGGATAACCGAAACGAACATAACTTACGTGTTCGTCGTCTTGACGGTCAATTGCTATTGAAGGATAAAGCCCTGGATATGCGGAATCTATTATTTCATTATGCCATGCCGTATCTTTGTAGCAATAGGTAACGTGCGTCATTGGTGAGCTGTAAACAATATGCGGCTCGTTTTGATATAATGCAAGGTCGCCGTGATTTTCATTTTCATCCGTACCGCCAAGAAATTCAATGTTCCACTCATTCCCTTGTTGCAAAGCATATAAGACATTAAAATCGCAGCTGAAAAGTAGATGGACCCGATTAATACCATCGATCTTTAAGGAATAAACAAATGCTAATGATGCTGGAAAACTACCAACTGTGTCAATTTTCCAGGTATCACCATCAAGGTGGGCACACAGTATTAAACTCGGCGGTTGATTTCTATCCACATCAAAGGCAATATATGGAACATTAGCAGTATCAAAAGCAATCCTTGTTCGATAGGTCCGTAAAGTCAATGGTTGTTGCCAGACGGTCTTAACTATCCAACTATCAGATGCTTTATATGCACACCGTACCTGCCATGTTGAGTCAATAAGATTTACATATGGATAACTCAGATAAGGGATATTATAATGATTTAGGGTTAAGTCCAAATTTCGTTGGTCTATAAATGCACCAACATAGTAATTATCTACATTAAGACTATCAATTGTTGATTTTTGCCACGATGTCCCATTCCAGTAAGTATATCTAATTTTAACCCAATTGCGTCCGGTTTGCGGATTGTAATTCCTTATTAGATATGCGGAATGGGGATAATTTTGATTATCTAAACATAATTTTGTTGAAAAGAATACTGGTCCACCATTAGCAACTATGGTATCTACTGCTTGAAATTCCCATGCTTGACTATTCCATCTAGCATATTTAATCCAATACTCGTCTATATTTACACCTAATCGCCGAATCCATGTATATATAATATGAGGATGGTCTTGAGTATCCAATGTAATCGAAGCGTCGTTGATCATATATCCAATACCGCTGCTATCAAGCGGTTGTATTTGCCAATTCTGGGCAGATAGGTTTGTTGACAAGATAGCAAACAATATGAATACTAATCGGGGATACATTTTGAACTCCTTGTATAGATAAGGTCAGTGGCAACCATTGTTTTTTTATTTTATAATGACTAATTTCTTTATTTCCGATTTATCCCCGACTTGTACAAAATACACACCATTTTTTATTCTTTCAAGCGAAACTCTTGCTTCTTGCGTCTTGACTCTTACTTCTCTAACCATCTTTCCCGCCACATCAAATATCTTTATCTGTGAGCGGTCAGCGGTTTGCGGTAAGCGGATAGTAAAAAACCCCTTTGCCGGATTCGGATAAACCTCGAAGTTGTTGTCTGCTGAGAGTGTGGTAATTTCATGTTCTTCGACCCCTGATACGATTCTTCGTGCGTATAATAGACCTGACCCGCCATAACTAACATGTTTTCCTCCAAAACGGTCCACAGCAATTGACAGATAAAATCCGCCATCGTTATCAATAAGCTCCTCATGCCATATTATATCTTTATAAAAATACGCTGGAGAAGCAAATGTCGCACTATTTACGATATGGGGACCATTATGGAATACAAAATCACCAAATGCCAGAGATAGTCCATTACTACCAGCCAACTCAATATGCCAAACTGTATCTTGCAATACTGCATAAAAAGCATCTAAGCCGCTTTGGTAAGCAATGTGAATTTTATTACTTTCATCAATTTCTATGCTATATGGAATTATTATAATTAGGGAACTATCTACCTGTGTTATCGTCCAAGTATCGGCATCAAAATATGCATAATATAGCTTACTTCGATATCGATCATCAAATATTATGTGCGGGTGACCTGTGGAATCAAGGGCAATTCGTGGTTGATAAGTTGGTCGACTTAAAGGCTGTTGTGAAATAGAGGTTATTCGCCATGAGTCAGTATCTCGATAAGTGCATCTGACTTCCCATATCGAATCATTAAGATTTATAAACGGGTAAGTCAGATATGGAATGCCATTGTGACTCAACGTGAAATCTAAGCTACGTTCATAAAGATATGGGCCACTTTGTGCTGAGACATAGAAGCTATCAACGAGTTCGGTGTGCCAACTAATACCATTCCAAAAAGTGTATAGAATTTGAAAACAAGTCTGTCCAGCAGGATGATTATAAAGATACTTAAGATAACCAATGTGCGGATTGCCATGTTGGTCTAAACATAATTTAGTAGCACGCGTTATCCCTATGCTATCAAGTAATTGAATTTGCCAAGAAGTTCCATTCCATTTGGCATATTTTGTGGCATAGCCAAAACAATATGCAATATGAGGATGCCCTATCGAATCAACATCGATTGATGTATCTTGAAAAGGAGCACCTCCATACTCAACCAATTGGATTGACCAATTCTGAGCCAATAAATTCAAGGATAACGTTACGAATAAAATTAATATTAAATGTCGATACATATTACCTCATTAAACTAAATCGGTGGCGACCATTGTTTTTTTATTTTATAATGACTAATTTCTTTATTTCCGATTTATCCCCGACTTGTATAAAATAAAGTCCATTCTTTATTCCATCAAGTGAAACTCGATTGTTTTTCCCTTTTAGCTCTTCGCTTTTCACTTGCTTACCCATTACATCAAATATCTTTATCTGTTCGCGGTCAGCGGAAAGCGGCAAGCGGATAGCACAATATGTTCTCGCTGGGTTTGGATAACATTCAATTCCATTTGCCTCTTGCATCTGACCTCTTGCTTCTTCTATACCCAACCCTATCGAATACCAAACATCATTTCTGACATCGTTTGCTTCGTATCCATCCCATCCTCCTATCACCCATATTTTGTTATCAATAATAACTGAGGTGAGACCAGCTCTTGCTGACCACTCAGCTGAATCTGTTGCACAAATCCAATTAGTCCCATCTAAAGAATACCAGACATCTTTTTTAAAATTACCAGTATGACCTCCCATCACCCACATTTTATTATCAAAGACATTCCCCGCGTGCCAATATCTTGATGACCATGGAATCGGAGAAGATACTCTTGTCCAATTTATACCATTATTAGAATACCAGACATCATTCGTAGAATTACAACCAGTCCACCCACCGAGTATCCAGATATTATTATTAAAGACAACTGACGCTGTAGCAGCTATTACCCACCAACCAGCAGAATCGGTAGCGCAAATCCAGTTAACACCGTCTGTAGAATACCAAACATCGTTAGCTTCTTGCATTGCACCCCCTCCAATAACCCACATTTTATTATCAAATACCACTGACGTGTGATCAAATCTTGGGAACCAATTTGCTGAATCTGTTGCACAAGCCCAATTTATACCATCAGTAGAATACCAAACATCATTTTTATACCCATTTGCGTCCTCTCCTCCTAACACCCACATTTTATTATTATAGATAACTGATGTATGACACCACCTTTGCGACCATGCCGCCGAAGCGGTAGCTTGTGTCCAGTTCACACCATCTGAAGAATACCAAACATCATTTCTATAATTTTCAGTTGAATCCTTTCCTCCTAGCACCCAAATTTTATTATCAAAGACAACCGATGTGTGTCTATATCTCGCAGGCCATCCGGCTGAAGATGTAGCACAAATCCAGGTCATTTGAGCGAATAAAATAGTAGGGAGTAGTGAGTAGAAAATAGTAAAGAAAAAGAATAATATCTTAAACTTTTTCATAACAACCTCCGTTATGAAGGGATAATAAAATATTACAAATTATTTATTTCTTGTCAAGTTCTTTATTTCTATTGTCTTATAAAAATCTGTATAATCGTGGTTAAGCTTTAAACAATGATGCCAACAGTGTCACTTTCGAAAGTAATTCCATTCGTTCTAACCGATACCTTGCTTCAGTTAAATCCTTACCGCAAACAACAACCCCATGATGAGCTAAAAGCATCACATTATGTTCAATTGAAGCTTTTCCAACTACCTTTGCCAATTCCAAACTACCCGGTTGAAAATATCCAACCTGTTTTATTTTTCCGAGTATGTCTTCGGTTTCAGTCAATAATTTAGTGTCTAATTTCTTTCCAGTTACCGCATATGTTGTTGAATAAGGAGGATGAGCATGAATAATAGCGTTAACATCTGGTCGGTTATTATAAATCGCCAGATGAAAACGATATTCGGTTGAAGGACAATTAGTGTGTTTTGAAAGTTGGAGATTGCCGCGTCGCTCTGCTCCTCGCAATGACAATTGAACAAAGTCTCCTATCGTCATTTCTCCTTTACACACCCCGGTTCGGGTAATCAAAATTTCTTTCGGATTTAACCGGACACTGATATTACCATCAGTCGCGACAATATAACCTTTATCATAAATGAACTTACCGACTTTGATTATTTCCTGTTGGATTTTTTGACTTGTAATTTTTGAACCTTTTTCTGACATCTAACAACGATCAGCCGATTTTTTCAAGTCCGCCCATATACGGTCTAAGCACTTCTGGAATAATGACACTGCTATCTTTCTGCTGATTATTTTCAATCAGGGCGACAAAGATTCTTGGAAAAGCAAGACCTGACCCGTTCATTATATGTACATATTCCAGCTCACCACTTTTTCGACGCATGCGGATATTACCCCGTTTTGCTTGAAAACCCTCGCAGTTCGATATTGATGAAACCTCAAGCCAGCCATTAACACCTCCTGCCCACGCATCAATATCATACGTCTTGGCTGACTGAAATGCCATTTCGCTTGCTGCCAGACGCTTAACCTGATACGGAATATTGAGCATTTGCATAACCTCTTCAATATCTTTCCGCATCTTTTCCATTTCTTCATAGGAATCTTCGGGTCGGGTAAATTTCACCAGCTCAACTTTATCAAACTGGTGAATTCTTATCATGCCCCGCACATCTTTGCCATAAGAACCGGCTTCGCGACGGAAACATGGGGTATAAGCGGTGTAATATAATGGTAAATTATCCTCATTGATGCAATCGTTGCGGTGTAAATTCACTAATGGTACTTCAGCGGTCGGAATTAGATAATACGGGTCTTCTGCACACTTATACATCTCCTCGCTCGATTTTGGCAGAGAACCAGTTGTATAAAAACACTCTTCCAGATTAAGAATCGGTGGGCTGATTTCTGTGTAACCGTGTTTTTTTACGTGCAGGTCTAAACAGAAATTAATTAGCGCCCGTTCTAATTGGGCACCAACTCCTCGGAACAGAACAAATCTTGAACCCGATAGTTTTGATGCCGCTTTGAAATCAAGAATCTGTAAAGCTTCAGCTAAATCCCAATGTGCTAAAGGAGTAAAATTGAAAGTCGGTTTTTCTCCCCAGGTCGCAACAACCGTATCTTCATTGGTAACCGATTCGTGAATATAATTTGGCAGATATTTGGTTCGGTTTTCCAAATCATTTTCTATCTCTGCGAGTTCGGTTTCATGTTCCTTAATTTTTTGACCCATCTCTTTGGCTTCATTAATCAGATTGTCTGCATCTTGCTTATTCTTTTTCATCTCTGCGACTTTTTCCGACATCTGCCGATGTTCCATGCGCATCTGGTCCCGGATTTTGATGATTTCCCGGCGACGTTCGTCAATCGAAAGAATTTCATCAACCGACACCGCCTCATTACGGCGGATTAACATCTCTTTTGCCAAGTCCGGATTATTGCGGATAAACTTTAGGTCCATAAACAATTACTCTGCGTAAGCGTTAAGCACTTTTGCAGTCTTTTGTAAGAACTCAATTCTTAGTTTCGTGTCCTGCGGTATCACAAAAGGTCTTCTACCCCGGCAATCGATAATAATGCCGACCACACCACCTTCGATTTCAGTCTCCAGCTCTTTTCCCCTACCCGCACCAACATCAAAATTCTTTTCTGGTCGAATGTAAACTTTCACTTTTGCATTTTCCACCGGTATCAACTCAATATCACCATGATTATACATCTTTTCAATCACCTGTCCATTCGGCATAGTCAACTTGATATACACGCATTTCTGATTAGGTTTTCCTTCACCAACTGGTGCGATACTCGTTCCTAATTTGACCAGACAGTCCTTCACAAATACCTCATGTGCTGCTTCTGGATGAACTTCGGTCAGAACACCAAGGTGTGGCATCATAAAGATACTGTCAACCCCGAGACGGGTAACACCTTCTGGTAAGAATGCATCAATCATCATCAATGCCGACTGGACTCGACGCGGTGCGTGTGACAAGATACCACCCGAACCAATAACCATATTAAGACTCATCATATTAACTAATGTTTCACCGGATAACGTCTGTGAAAATGCATCAGATATTGTTCTTTCCTGCTGAACGCCTTTTAAGCCGACTGCCATTGATTTGTGATGCTCCAATGCCAAACGCAGCGCTTCTCGGGCAATCGCATGTTCAATCTTCAAATCTTCAAGGGTTGATGGAATGGTGGTCGGTCGAATCATTTTGTTACGAATACGATTTCTGACATCAGCAACTGGAATTTCAAATGGAATCCAGCGCATGATATTTTCTTCTTTTGCTTCAGCTAAAACATTCGATATACTATAAGACATGCCTAAATTAGCACTGACCGTTCGGTTGAATATTCCGGAAAATACCGAGAATATGTCAGTAGTTGCACCGCCGATATCAACACCCAGTACATCAATCCCCTCTGATTTGCCAAGGTTTTCGATGAGCAGTCCGACTGCAGCTGGTGTCGGCATAATCGGCACGTCGGTCCATCCCATAAGTTTCTTGTATCCTGGTGCGTGTGCCATTACGTGTTCCATAAACAGATCATGAATTCTATGTCTTGCTGGTAAGAGATTTTCCCGTTCCAATACCGGTCTCAGATTTTCGACAATCACTAATGCACATTTATCCTGAAGGGTTTTTAAGATTAAATCTCTCGCATCTTTGTTTCCGGCATAGATAACCGGCAAGCTGTAACCAGTGCCAAATCTCGGTTGTGGGTCAGCTGCACGGATTAACTCAGCTAATTCGACCACGTGTGATATTGTACCGCCGTCAACACCGCCGGATAGTAAAATCATATCCGGGCGCAGGTTTCGGATGCGTTCAATTTTCTCATGGGGTAAACGGCCATCGTTCGATGCAATCACATCCATCACAATCGCACCGGCTCCCAATGCAGCTCGCGCTGCGCTTTCACCGGTCATTGTCAGTACAACACCCGCGACCATCATCTGTAAACCACCACCCGCCGACGATGTTGAGATATAAATATCAACACCTTCTTTACTATTCTTTTTCGGCTTCATGATTGTTTCACCGTCAAGAATTGTCTTTCCCGACAATTCCTCTACTTCGCGAATTGAATTAAGAACTCCGCGCGTAACATCTTCGAATGGTGCTTCAACCGTGGTTGGTGCTTCGCCTCTGGTCTTCAGACGATATTCGCCATTTTCCTGCTTCTCGATTAGGATTGCTTTAGTCGTAGTACTGCCGCAATCTGTTGCTAAAATACGAGTTATTGCTTCTTTTTGCATACTCTTCTCTCTTCCTCTGTTTTTTCAATTTCCGTAATCAGCCGTTCAATGTTGGAACGGTCTTCCAATAATGTTGCAATCTCATTATACGGTGTTGCTGGGAAAACCGCACTGTAAATTGGCTGGAAAAATACCATTAATTGTGAACCGACAAACGATATCGGCTTTGACGATTCAAGCATTACGATTGCAACCGGTGTCAGTTTCATATCAACTACCTTCTCGGCAAGTTTATGAATAATTTCGTCTCTTCGCGCTTCAGTAATTTCCAGCATAATAAATTATACCCTGGTATATTTAATATTCAATTCCCTTGATGCCTTAACTTCATCAAGTCGTCTTACCGGTGTGGTTTTAGGTGCATCTTTCAGTATTTGTGGATTCTCTTTTGCCTCTTTTGCGATCTGTATCATTGCTTCGATAAATTTATCTATCGACTCTTTTGATTCAGTCTCAGTTGGCTCTATCATCAACGCTTCGTGCACAATCAACGGAAAATAAACGGTCGGTGCATGAACTCCAAAATCTAACAAACGTTTGGCGACGTCTAAGGTTTTCACACCATATTGTTTCAGATTATCACCGGAAAATACACACTCATGCATACATATATCTTTATACGGCAAATCATAATGATTTTCAAGTGCTTTCTTAATATAATTCGCATTAATCACCGCGCATTCGGATACTTCTTTTAAACCCTCTGCTCCTAGCATCCGAATATATACGTAAGCACGAACCATTACTCCGAAATTTCCATAAAATCCCACAACCTTACCAATTGTATGTGGTCGGTCAAAATTGAGTTCATATTTATCATCATTTTTCTCTATTATTGGAACTGGTAAATACTTGGCTAAATTCTTTGTTACACCAATTGGACCTGCTCCCGGTCCTCCGCCGCCATGCGGTGTTGAGAAAGTCTTATGCAAATTAAAATGTACTAAATCGAATCCAGCATCGCCCGGTCGGTGAAATCCGAGATAAGCATTAAAGTTCGCGCCGTCCATGTATAACAAAGCACCTTTTTTATGAACCATCTCAGCAATTTTCTCAATCTCTTTTTCATATAATCCCAAAGTATTGGGAACAGTCAGCATTAGACAGGCAACTTCGTTATCCAGTGCTTTGTCTAAATTTACTAAATCGACTAACCCCGCTGGGTTGGATTTAATTTCTACTGCCGTATAACCAGATAAAGTTACTGACGCCGGGTTTGTTCCATGTGCTGAGTCCGGAATCAGTACTTTTTTTCTCGGCTCTCCGTGCTCTTCAAAATATTTACGAACAATCATAATGCTGGTAAGTTCACCGTGGGCACCGGCTGCCGGTTGTAGCGAAACTGTTTCCATTCCAGAAATCGAACACAAATATTTCTCTAACTCATACATCATTTGCAAAGCACCCTGCATCGTCTCAACCGGTTGCAAAGGATGCACCATCGCAAATCCATCAAGTCGGCACATATCTTCATTGACCTTTGGATTATATTTCATCGTACACGAGCCGAGCGGATAAAATCCCTTGTCAATATGATGGTTCAAAACCGATAAATGAATAAAATGTCGAATAACATCAACTTCGGATACCTCTGGCAATCGATTATCTTCCCTCAATTCATTAGTAGGAATATCACAATCCTTATAATTAAAATCGGATTTAGGTAAGGTGTAACCTTTTCGACCCGGTTTGGAATATTTAAAAATTAAAGATTCGATTTGTTTATTACTAATCATATTTTTTCACTTGTTGGCATTCAATGAATTTACGAATCGAACGATCATACGTTTTTTCAACTGAACGAGGGAAAAAGCATGCGGGTATTTCATTAATCTGCTGATGATAAATGACACAGTCACAACATCGACCTCTTCTTGGACACATCTCATAAGTACAATTACAGTGTCTTCTGTTTTGAATAGCTTGGCATTCACGACTCATGATAGCTCCTTTAGCAGTTTAACAAATTTATCGATTTCTTGTTTTGTGCGTTTCTCTGTAGCACATATCAGCATTAGATTCTCCCATTTACGATTTAACTTTGATAAATCGATGCCAGCAAAGATATTTTCTTGTAATAGCTCAGAAATAATATAGTCCGGTTCTAATTTTGTCTTTACGACAAATTCTTTAAAGAATGGTTGCTTAAATGCTAATGCGAAACCATTAACTTTTGAAATTTCTTCTGCTAAATAATGACTCTTGGCATACACCTGTTGTGCAACATCCTTAATCCCTTGTTTGCCCATGACGGATAAATATACGGTTGCAGCTAAAGCACACAGCGCTTCATTGGTGCAGATATTTGACGTTGCCTTATCTCTGCGAATATGTTGTTCGCGTGTTTGTAGGACTAAAACATATCCGCTTTTGCCTTCTACATCATTCGTATTTCCAACTAATCTGCCTGGTAACATTCTCACATAATCCTTACGGCAAGTCAAAATACCCAAAAACGGTCCGCCATTCGAAGAAGGAATCCCTAATGATTGCCCTTCACCAACTGCAATGTCTGCTCCATAATTACCTGGTGGATTTAATAATCCCAAAGAAATCGGGTCAGCGCAAACAATGAATAGGGCGCCGTTCTTGTGAGCGACTTCTGCCAATTCTCTGACCGACTCTAATATTCCGAAGAAATTAGGATGCTGGACTAAAACTGCTGCCGTATCATTATCAATCATATTGGCAAAATGCGAAACATCTACCCTGCCCGAATTGCCTTGTTCGCCCCTCCCTTCTTTATTTGATATCGTGATTCCATCAGATTCTTTAAATGATAGAGAAGGGTGGGGTTCGCAACCGCAGTTTATTATCGGAATATTAAGCCCGTGTGTGTATGTTTCGATTACTTTTTTATAATATGGGTGAACCGTGTCTGCAATCAGAATCTTATTTTTCTTAGTTATACTTCGCGCCATGTGACATGCTTCAGCAAAAGCTGATGCACCGTCATACATACCCGCATTTGATACATCCATTCCAAACAACTCACAAATTAATGACTGGTATTCATAAATCGCCTGTAGAGTCCCCTGAGAAACTTCGGCTTGATATGGCGTGTATGCCGTATAAAATTCCGAGCGTAAAAGGATATGATTAATAACCGCTGGAATATAATGGTCATAAGTACCGCCACCCAGAAATGAAACAAAGTCATTTTGATTTGAGTTTTTAGCAGCTATTTCCGAACAATGCTTGGTTATTTCCAATTCTGACATTGGTTCTGGTAAATCAAGCTTACCTTTAAATCTTAATTTGTCCGGAATGACTGAAATCAGCTCGTCAAAGGATTTAACCCCAATCCTATCCAGCATCTGTTTCTTATCTTCAGGAGTGTGGGGTGTAAACATTTTCTGATTAATGTGCAACGGTTATTTTTTCGTATGCTTCTGCATTTAGTAAGTTTGTTACCTCGCTATTATTAGCAACTTTAATTTTTACCATCCAGCCTTTACCATATGGTTCTTTATTGACTAAATCAGGTGCGGTTTTAAGCTCTTGATTCGATTCAACAATTGTACCGGATATTGGCGAATAGAAATCCGATACTGCTTTTACCGCTTCGATTGTGCCTAAAACATCGCCCTGATTTAATGTCTTACCTGGTTCGGGTAAATCAACATATACAATGTCGGATAATTCCTTTTGCGCAAAATCAGTAATACCCATTATCGCCGTATCTCCTTCGATTTTCAACCATTCATGGGTATTAGTATATTTTAATTCTTTTGGTATTAAAGTATCTGCCATTATTCACTCCTTTTGAAATTGATTCCACAGATTTTCGGAGAGATTTCACAGATTACATTAGATAAACCAATCTGTGTAATCGATATTTTAATCTGTGTAATCATAAATTTATTTACGTGTTCCAAATTTATAAAATGGTGTTTTTAC
>Ga0315294_10002414_pt1 | contig 20437 bp, 14 predicted proteins | sample YL17G13_40_MG_FD_203626 | JGI IMG/M metagenome (GOLD analysis project Ga0315294, IMG submission 203626) | Sediment microbial communities from Yellowstone Lake, YNP, Wyoming, USA - YL17G13_40 | ecosystem: Environmental > Aquatic > Freshwater > Lake > Sediment | place: USA: Wyoming | collected...
CCCCCCGTATTTGAATATTTTCTCCAAATCCCCTCCCTGCGCGCCTATTCCCGGGAAGAGGATTATCTTGTCTTCCCCTATGAGGGAGCGGATTTTCTGGATTTCCTGTTCTGTGATGTGGGTTGCGCCAACAACAGAACCTCCAATGTTGTGCTTTTTTATCTGCCCTGCAATCCATTCATAGCCTTTTTTCCCTTCAATTGAATTCTCGCGCATGAAAAACTTTGATTCTGGGTTGCTCATGAGAGTGAGAGCGAAAATGCCCATGTTGTATTTTGAGGAAATCTTGCCCATTTCTTCAATGTTCCCTGAAAAGGGCGAATAGGTGATAGCGTCAAAACCCATTTCCTTTGCCCAATTCATTCCCGCTTCATTTGAAGAGCCAATGTCCGAGAGCTTTGAATCGAGGATTGCAAGGGCATTTGCCTTGTGGATTGCGCTTGTGAGTTTTCCCATCTCTTCAAAAGAGAGTGGAAGAAGGAATTGCAGATTCGGTTTGTATGCGCATGCGAATTCGCTTGTTTTTTCAATGATATTGAGGCAGAAGGGAAGAAGATTCTCCTTTTTCTCGCGCGGATCCAAACCTATGCAGAGAACGGAATTCTTCTCTTTTCTTATTTTCAAATATTTTTCAAGCATGGCATCCCCCTTTTAGATGACTTCTCCGAGCTGTTTTTTCCATTCTGCGACCAATTCAGCATCCAAATCAATGAATATTATCCTCTCTATTTTTCCTTCGAATTTTTTCCCCTCTTCAATCATTGCTTTTGCTGCTTCCTCCCCCTTTACTCCCCCAGTGCCCGTGCCCATTCCGGGAATTGCTACTGCCGTCAATCCGTGCTCGTAAGCGCACTGGAGCGCTGCCTTTGTCGCTTTTGCCACGTTCTCAATGGTTGTTTTCCCAGGAAGCCGCATTGTCGGCGCGTGTATCACTTTGCATTTCAGTTTCCCCCCAGAAGTTAACACAGCATTCCCAACCATTATTGGTGAGAGCGCCTTTGCCCTGTCTTCAATTTCTTTTCCTCCTGCCTGCTTTATTGCGTATGCAACTCCCCCTCCCATTGAACCGTAAGAATTCGCAGGATTCACAACTGCCCCCACCTGGTCGCATAAGTTCAGGATGTTACCGTAAAGAGCTTCGATCATTTGATCACGGAGATATTTATGAGGGAGAATTTAAATTGTTTGCTCAATTCGCGTTCTAGAGATTCGCAACATCGAATATTCTTCCTTTGCTTCTTGCATGATCGAGGGCGGTTTGGAAAATATGCGCTGCATGAGGGTTGAAGGACCTTGTCAGAACGCCAAAGTTTCCTATGAGGAACAGATCCTCTTCCGCTCGTGAAAGCGCAACGAGCAGCCTGTTTTCTGATTCCACGAATCCGAGGCTGGTATGCTCTTCTTCATCTGTCTGCTCGCTTCCCCTTTTCGCGCTTCTGACAAAACTTGAGAATATCAAAGGCCTTTGGCTTCCCTGGAATTTATCAACCGTGCCCATGTTCCCTCTCAGACCCTTCAATAAACCTTCCGGGCCTTCTGCCTGCCTCCTCCTGAATATCCCCCATAATTTTCGTACTTGCGCACGGTATGGAGCGATTATGCCCATCCTTGTCATTTCATGTCCGTTCGTTATCTCCCCGAGCACCAGCTCTGCCAGTATCTCGGCTTCAGTGAGATTGAATTTTGAGGGCTCCCCCTCTTCATAATTATCTGGAACGTTTGAAGTGTCGAAAACATAGAACCTCCCTCCTGAAAGGTCTTTCTTTCTTGATTCCATCTGGCCATCGTAAAAAAGCATGCTCACTAATTCTGCGAGTACTGGATGCATCCTGTAGTTGTAGCGGAGGGTGAGCACTGGGAGGGCTCCGGAATCCTCCAATATCTTCAATACTGGGGTTTCCAGAAGCTGGGATTGCCCTTCCGTAATCTTGACTTCATTTTTTCGATGCCCTGTATAATCAACTGGTTCATCAACGTTCCATATGCTTTCCAACTCCTGCTTTTTATACACATCATCGCTGTATGTCGTGCCTCTGACCATTCTGTTGAGAACCCCCTTGTCCATTGGCGAAGGAAGCTGCTTCACGTCGCCTATGAGCACTCCGTTTTTCGCAAGGGAGAGAACGCATGCCAGTTCGCCCATGGATGCCATCGTGGATTCATCCACGATCACTGTATCGAACTTGCCCAACGCCCCCACGTTCAGAACCGCGCCAACGCAGGTTGCACCAATAACTCCGCCTCCCTTCCTGATGAGATCCGAAGCGTATCCCAATGCGCGCAGTTTCGCTTCCTCATATTCGTGCTCTTCGCGCAGATACTCGCAGTGCTCTTCCGGAGAATAGTAGAACGGGGGCTTTGGCGGCAGGGGGGGAGAGTCCTTGAACACCCATGCCTTTTCCCTCACTTCCGGAAGCATTTTGTCAGGATTGTTCCCGAGCCTCACAACTGGAAAGCCCTTTCCGATAAGATCCTGGAGGGCGTTGTCGACTGCCTGGTTGGAGGGGGCGACGACCAATACGGATTTGCCCTGGGTGCAGAGCTGTTTGCACGCCTCCCTTATCAACGTAGTCTTGCCGTTTCCTGCCCATCCTCTGACTATCATGAGGTTCTCGCCCGCAAGCATCCTTTTCAGCGCTTCAAACTCCGATGGATCCGTTGCTATCCTTTCGTCGAAAAGCTTTCCTATTATTGTTTCACTCCTGTGGACAACGGGAATGCAACCAGTAGCCGTGAGGAGAAGAGGGCTGGATCTTGCATTGGCCATTCCCTCGCGCTGCACGTGCTCAGCCGTCCTGTCGAAAACCTTGCGTGCCTTTCCTTTTTTGGGTAGTCTCCTCAAAGGATGCATGTATCCCTTATCCCCAACCCTTTTGCCATATGGGAGAACTATCGCATCATCTCCTTCAAAAGCAGCTATCCTTCCGAATCCAAGGCGCTGCTCGCCGTCTTGGGATGTCAGGGCTATCACGTCATGCTCATTAAACACTGCTGAACCTTCGCACGTTGCATTGTTCAGCCCCCGTATCCTCAACGCACCATCGTATTCGTCTTCCCGCGTGGTCTTGTTCACGAAATCACACCAAAGACCGCACTTCTTCCTTTCAAACTCATGGGCGACGCCGAGATATTGGGGGTAGAGTTCCAACATGCCCTGCATTGTGGTCATCAATTCCGGATTTGAATACCTGCTTTCCAAATTCTCTTTTAGGGCAAGTGAAAACCCGCTGAAACTCTCGTATTCTTCCTGCTCGCCCCAGGTTCCGTCTGGACTCCTTTCTGCCATCTGGAATCCGGAATATCCGTTGTCTTTGACAACAATGATGCTTGAGTTAGGAAAAGATGGAGCGAAACTATCCGCATGTTTCCGTTCTTCTTCAATCGCTTCTTGAGATGAGACGTAGATTATTGCCACGGGTTTTTCCGTTTCTGCTTCCAAATCCTTTATCGATCTGAAATTCCTATGGGGAATGGAAAGGTTGCTTCCAATGTAAATGGTGCCAGTTGAATTAATAAAAACGCGCGTATAGTCGATGATTGCAACATAAGGATGGACTTGCTGTACTCCGGTTGGTTCAGCAACGAATTCCGGTCCCTTTGGCTTTACGGGTTTTCCATAAGAGAAATTCGTTTGCGGAGTTTTGCGCCTTCCGACAATATCGAGCAGGGGGCTGCAGTAAAAGGGAAGCCGCGTGCTTGTTGCGGTTGCCCTTGCGCAAATGATTGGATCGTCGTATATTGTTGCCCTCGAAAAAAATGGAGGCAACGCCCCTGATGTTGCGCTTTTCTCCTCCTGCCCTTCATCATCTTGGGATCCAGTCCAAAATTCTTCATCTCCTGAATCAGAATTCCCTTGTAATGTGGGAGGGCGTGTTACCTCTAAAGTATCCGCAACCCGATTTTCATTTCTGCTTGGCCTTGCCCTTTCTATTCTTTCTTCCCGTTTTTCATCAGCGTCCTTGTCCATAGTACGTCTTCCATCCATGGGAAAATGCCCTGTGCGATACAATCCTGGAAAACTAACGAAGCCGTCTTTCTTCCTTTCACAACTCAACCCTGCATCAAGGAGTTTTTGCCAGCCATCAATCACTTCAACGTGGCCCTGTGCTTTCAATTGGGAAAGCATGCTGCTGAAGAATTTGAAAAATGCGATTATCCGGTAGTTGTCTTCTCCGCATTCCCGCGGTATGTCATCAATGCACTTATGAAGATTTGGGCCCCTTGCGCACACTGCAAAATGATCCCCGATTCTCGCGAGCATAGCATAGGGAACTTTCCTGAAAGTCTTTTTTCTTATCTTTTTGTCGTATCTTTTCTGTTCCAATGTCCTGCTCGGATACTCCTGCCTGAAAATGATGAATTCTCCGGGTTCTTTGCTTATTATCGCCCTCCAGTTGCTTTGCCCGAAATTGAACCTGAAAATCAGCCTGTCTTCAGGAACGTTCGTTGCGCTCGTGAGAGGAACTGTTTTTGAGAAATCGAGCTTTCGGACGAGCGAGGGTTTTTGTCTTGGGTCCCTTTCTTCTACTCCTTCGGATGAATCGTCACCGTAATCATCTCCGTTGTATCCCCCACTCCGGTACCTGCTTCTGAATCGCGAACGCATTTTCTCAACCTGCCAGTAGTTCTTTTTTATATAGAAATACAAATAAAATCGTTTGGATTGGATTTGGGAACGCGGGGAATATAATATTTTTCGTTGAATTCATTTCATGAATCTGTATTCTGATTTCCACATCCACTCGAAATACTCAAGGGCAACGAGCCCGCGCATGGACATCCCGAACCTTGCAAAAGCAGCGAAATTGAAGGGAATCAACCTGATTGGAACAGGGGATTTCACGCATGGGAAGTGGCTGGAGGAAATAAGGGGATATTTGGGAAAGGAGAGCGCGGAAGGAATTTACGAATATGATGGAGTGAAATTCATACTTACCTCTGAGATGAGCTGCATTTTCGAAAAGGATGGAAAAACGAGGAAGATTCACACTGTTTATTTTGCACCGAATTTTGAAGCTGTTACGCAAATCAATGATGCAATTGGGAAATACGGGAAAATGGAAGAGGATGGAAGGCCTATATTCACCATCTCTGCTGCGGAATTGACTGAAAAAATAATGGGAGTTTGCCCGGAATGCTTTGTGATGCCTGCGCACATATGGACTCCGTGGTTCTCATTGTTCGGTTCCAAAAGCGGTTTTGACAGGGTGAAAGATGGGTATGAGGATATGGAAAAACACATCGGGGGAATGGAAACCGGGTTGTCCTCTGATCCGGAAATGAACTGGATGGTTTCGCAGCTGGACAAGTATGCAATAATTTCGAATTCGGATGCGCACTCCCCTGAGAAGATTGGAAGGGAGATGAATGTTTTGAATATAAGCGAGAATGAATTGTCATACAAGGGGATAACTTCTGCGTTGAAGAATAAAAAAATTGAGAGGACGATTGAATATTTCCCTGAAGAGGGGAAATACCACTTCGATGGACACAGGAATTGCAATGTTTCAATGCATCCCGAGGAAGCGCTGGAGAGGAACAACATCTGCCCAGTGTGCAGAAAGCCGCTTACGATTGGAGTTTTGCATAGGGTTTATGAATTGGCTGACAGGAAATGCGGGGAGAAGCCAAAGGATGCGGTTCCGTTCGTGAAATGGGTTCCTTTGAATGAGATTGCCGCCATACTCAAAATAAAGGAGGAAGAATATAAAAAGATAATCGAACCTTTTGGGAATGAGATGAACCTGTTCAATGCGGATGAAAAGAGGCTGAGGGAAATTGGCGAATTCGGGGAAAAAGTGATTGAAGTTAGGAATGGGAACGTGCACGTGGAGCCCGGCTATGACGGAGTGTTTGGGAAGGTTGCACTTTCTGGAAGCAAAAAAGAGGAGAAAAAAACAAAGGAGAAGAAGAAAATGAAAACGCTTTTTGAGTACGAGTGATCTTTATGGAAGTCACAATTATTGGAAAGGATCCTTTGAAATTGAAGGAATCTGCTAAAAGAAAGGAGCACGGAAATGCGAGTTTTCTCGCCTATCTGGGAAACGGGCTCGCACAAAAAGAGGAGCTTGAGAATTTCAAGGAGATTGTGAAGGAAGTGGAGAAAAGAATCGACTGCAGGGAATGCGCGAACTGCTGCATAAATATGTGCGCGAGAATCACTCTTGGGGACGTGAAGAGGATTGCAAAGAAACTGGAAATCCCGAAAAGCGCATTCGTGAAAAAATATCTCGTGAGGGATGCGCGCGGAAGATTCTCGATGAAACAGATGCCGTGCCCCTTCCTTGACTTGAAAAATAAGCTGTGCGTAATTTACGAAACGAGGCCTGAAAGCTGCAGGAGCTTCCCCCATCTGAAGGAGGATTTGAAAAAGGCTTCCGAAATGATTTTGATGAACTCAAAGTTCTGCCCCATAGTGTACAATGTCTTGGAGAACGCTAAGAGCGCAGAAATATGAAGAAAAATTCATTCCAGTTTTATCGCGGGCTTCATGGGGAATGCGAATTTCGCCTTTGGCTCACTCGTTTCCTCTTCGAATTCTATTTCAATCTTCTGGAAGCCGAATTCCTTTTTGAAGAATTCGGTTGCAGCCTCAAGCGCATCCCTCTCATCCATCCTCTCCATCACTTTCTCTCTCATCTGGTTGATGTTTGAAGCGTATTTCTTTGCTGCCTGCGCGATTTCATCCATTTTCGCATATTCTTTTATCTCCCTGTCCAGTTGCGCTTCCCTGATTATCAAATCCATTTTCTTTTTCTCGCGCGCTATTCCATAGAGCTTCCTCTTCCACTTGCTTGCAACGAGCAACGTGAGTTTAACTGGGGAGAAGTCTTTTTTGTTCTTTATGATTTTCAGAATTGATTCAATGTCTTCCTTCACTGAGATTATGTAATTTTCCTCTTCTTCGGCTTCCGAGTTTATTCTACTCCCATCAATAGAGGGAAAACGCCATTCTGAAGAATCCACTCCCATTCTTTCCGCAAGCTTTTCAGAATAGAGGGGCATAAAGGGCCACATCATCACTATCCACTTTTCGAAGAATTCCAAAAGAACGGTTTTGTTTTTCCCTCCGCGCTTCATGTACCACTTCAAATCGTTCACAACATTGTAGAAGAGCTCGTTTGCCACAAGCCTTAGCTGGAGGGATTCGAATTCCTCTCCTGCGGTTTTCATTCTCCTGCTGCAAACGGAAGTGAACCATCCATCCAAAGAATTAAGGGGTTCTTCCTCCATGCTTGCCATGGATTCCATGAGTTCTTCAAAAAAGCGCATTCTCGCCTTGATTCCAGAAACCATGTTCGCGTTGAAATCAGAATCCTGGGAGAGCTCTGCGCCCGCAACAACCGCAAAGCGCACAACGTCTGCTCCGTATTCTTTTATCGCCTGCCTGAGCGGAAGTATGTTCATGAGGCTTTTGCTCATCTTCTTTCCGTCCATCAAAACGAATCCGTTAACAGCTATCTGCCTTGGCCAGAGCTCTTTTGGGAAAATCGCAACGTGGTTGAAAATGAAGAACGTGAGGTGGTTGTGAATCAGATCCGCCGCGGAGTGGCGGGAATCCAAAGGATACCAGTAGAGGAATTCCTTCCTTGCTTTTTCGTAATTCTCGTTCTTGTGCTTCTTGAATTTGTCAGGATTCGCCCCAAGGAATACGTAATCGAATATTTCATCGCTCTCCTTTTCGTCATCAGGAAGGTCCTCTTCCTTTATTACGTTCGCAATCGTGTAGAAAGCCATGTATATCGTTGAGTCTGAGAGGGATTCTATCATGATGGATTCATCAAATGGAAAGCGCGTTCCAAGCCCGCTTGCCCGCGCGCATGCTTTCTCCTTGAGCCAGTTAATAGTGTATTCGTATTTCTTCCTTGTCTCTTCGGGGATTATTGACATTTGGGAGAGGCACTCGCGCGCAAGCTCCTTCCATTCCTCGTTTCCATAATCGATGAACCACTGCCCCTCCACCTTCTTGACGATTCCCAGGGCCCCGCACCTGCAGAAAACAGGCCCGTTGATTATCTCGTGAAGAGTGAATGCCTTGTTTTCATTGAGCATGTCTTCCTTGATCCTGTCTTTTGCAAGAATCACTTTCATTTCCTCGTATGCACCCTTCACCATGATTCCAGTGTGCGCCTCCTTTGAGTAAATCTCCCTTGTGGCTTCTTCGAGCTTTGGGTCCTGCTGGTTTTTTATTTTCATTTTTTCGCTGATTTCTTTTGCGGGAAATTCGCCATAACCATCGATGGCGAGCACTTGGATCAAATCGCCCTTGAATTCGTATTTCGAGCCCTTCAAATCCATGAGCGCAACGTAATCAAATGGAGCGTGCGCTGGAACGCTCATCACAACTCCCGTGCCGTTTTTCACGTCCACAAAAGAAGCTGGAAAGATTGGAATCTCAGAATGGATGAGGGGGTTCGTGCATTTCTTTCCGAGCATCTCTTCCCCTTTAATCTCTTTTTCTATTTTCACGCTGAATCCCCCCATCTCGAATTTTGAAATGCTGTCTTTTGAGATTATGCAATTTTCCTTGTTTATTTCCGCAAGAACGTAAGCTTCCGCGGGGTTGAGCCACATGTTGGTGACCCCATAGGTTGTTTCGGGCCTGAACGTTGCTGCGAGAAGGTTTGCGTTCAATTCTTCAGAATAGAATTTTATCAAGATATATTCCCCTATCTCCGGGTCTATGTCTCCGCGCGTGTCGTGCGCGCCTATTGCGTTGTTGCATGAGGGGCACCAGGGAACAGGATGGCTTCCCTGCTTCAGATAGCCTTTCTCGTGGAGCTTCCTGAACTGCCACCTTATGAATTTGTTGAACCTCCGGTCGAATGTGTAGTATTTCCTGCCCCAGTCAATCATGTACCCTATTTCCCTCATTCCTTCTTCTATCTCTTTGCTGAAATGCATGACAAGTTCTTTTGGGTCAGTGAGGGAAAGGGCCTTTTCCCTTGGGATTTTGTAAATCTTTTCAAAAATGTTCAAGAGCTCCTCGTCTTCATCTTTGAGCCTCTTCGCCATTGCAAGTATCGGGGTTCCAGTAACGTGGAATGCCATCGGGAAGAGCACGTTGAAGCCCTTGAGCTTCTTAAAGCGCGCGTAAACGTCTGTTGTGGTGTAGGTGCGAGCGTGCCCAATGTGCTGGGGGGAATTTGGATAGGGGAATGCTGCTGTGAGGTAGAATTTTTCATCCATAAAAAACAACCTTCAATTTGTATTTATTATTGAAAGAATAAAACTATAAATATTTCAATCCCAATAGGTAAATATGGATGCTGGGATAATTCTTCAGACGCCGGGGGGTGGAGCTGCTGCAAGCGGGGCAGCAGAAGTGATGAGAAGCCTCCCTGAAGCGATTTCCCCGTGGCTCCCTTTTTCTTTCATTGCAGTAATAATCGGGGCATTTGTTGTTGCCATAGCCTATATCATTGGAGAAGCGTTCCAGCATGCAGCCTTCAAAGCATGGGCAAAGGACGAATTGTATGAAGTGTTCATCTCCATGGTTTACGTTGGCTCAATCGTGTTCATTGCAGGAATACTTCATGTTCTCGCGCTTTACATGGTGAATACCGATTATTTCACTTATGCTGATGCTTATTTGGATACCGTGATAAAAGACATGGCGAAAGTATACGCGCAAATGCTTGTAATTGAGTATTGGATTGGAATCATCCAGAGCTTCAACATGAACGTTGAATTGGGATTCACCCAGCCGTTTTTGGTCATGATAAACGTGAATCCGTGGGCTGGCTATGGGGAAGTGTTCAATGCGTTCAAAAAAGTGATTGACCCATTGGGGTATGTGATACTCATCAATTGGGGCTTGAAGATGCTTCTATTGTTTTTCAAAACGAGCGCCCTGAAATTCTTCCTGCCCCTGGGGATATTGATGAGAACTTTCACCTTCACTAGGAAAATTGGAACCACTTTGATCGTGATGGCCATTGCAGCGTATTTCGTCTATCCAATAGCCCTTGGATTCAACTACAAGGTTTACACTGAAGCTGTGAGCCTTCCGTTCAGCGGAACAACTTCCAAAGACCAGAGCGATTTGTATAACGATGCGCTTGATGAGCAGCAGAAAGCAATGGCCATATCTGCGGATGAAATCCTTGCCGGACAAGAAGGAATAATGAATTTGAATAACCTGCAGAAAATGGGTGAACAGGAGAAGCGCATGGCTGAAGAAGGGGGAGCAGTAATTGACGAGACTAAAAAATCGCCGAGCAGGGAGGGAGGGGGGATGCTGAGGAAGCTGAAGGAGAATGGAAAGGTTGTGACTACGTGGTCTGGAAAGGAAGCAGCAAAAGGGGGGAGCATGTTCATAAGCTTTATGAAGAACATAAAGAACGTGTGGATTTTTTCAAGCGCAAAGCTGCTGTTTGACACTCTTGCCAGTTACATGTCTTATTCAATGTATCCGATAGTAGTTGTGCTGGCTTTGAACATAATCGATTTGATCATAGTCGTTACGTTCGTGAGGAGCCTTGCATTCGCTTTGGGAGGCGAAACTCAATTGGTAGGATTTGAAAAATTGATGTGAGAGGGGAATGTATTGTTTGATAAAGTATTGATGAAGTGTAAAAGAATGTTGTTTTCAAAGGCAAAATACCATATGAAATAGCAACTCGCAATATGCTGAAGGGATGGTAAAGGAAGGGAAACTGCAAGTTTCCCTTTTTTATTGAAAAGTGATGGAAAATGTTTGTGAGAGAATGCCCTGTGAGCGAAGTGAACTTGTGGATGGGAATAATCCTACTCGTGTTCATTCTCATGATCCTTTCTTTTGCAATAATACAGATTCTTTCCAAGCTCCTTTCAAAAAGAGAATGGGAGGAGTGGGTCAAAACCGAAGCGCATCAACTTGTCATCTCCGTTGTGATCGTGTTCATGGCGTGGTCTTTCTCCCAGATGGCGTGCGATGCGGGAGTCCTTTTGATCCAAAACGTGAAAGCGGACCTTCCAACATACGCGCAGGGGAAGGGAGTGTTTGAGATTGCAGATTCGTATTTGAACAGGATTGGGGAGGATGCGAAAACAATGTACATCTGGAGCGTGTTCCAGAGCTGGTGGATTGAAGCGCATTCGAGCCTAACCCTTCAGTTCGGCCCAACCGTCTGGGGATGGAGGTTCACTCCTTCTGCTGGCGCAGAGACTATTGCGGACGTGATGTCTACCCTGAGGATTGTTTTCGTGCCTCTTATTGCGAGCATTTTCGTGCAGAGAATAGTTCTTTCAATTGCGCACCAGATTTCTTTTGAGATTCTTCTTCCCATAGGGATTATGCTCAGGGTGGTTCCCCCGTTGAGAAAAGCGGGCTCTTTTCTCATTGCCCTTGCATTTGCCTTCTACATTGTGTTTCCCTTAACTTACGTGCTTAGTGCGCTGGTTTGGAAGGATATAAGCGAGTTCAACATATCAACTTGGGACCGCACTGTGGAGATTGCCAATAAAATTGCCATCATCCCTTCCGCAGTCTCAATGCCCTTTTTCCTTCCGTTTGAGCTTTTGAACACTTCATTCATTGATTTGGTGAAGCTTGTGAGGCATATTGCATATCTTTCGCCCCAGGCTTTGTTTCTTCCTGCATTGAGCATGATCATCACGCTTACTGCAGTGAGGGCTTTTGCAAACATGCTCAACAGCACGTTTGGATGAATGAAAAAGTTGAAAACAACTTTTTCAGCATTTGAGACAGAACAATAATGGATTGAAAGTCTCAAATACAATAAAAAATAATATTGCAACAAAATTTGCAAAATGGAATAATGAAGAAAGAGGATGAAAATGACGCAGTTTGACTATCAGAGTTTGTGGATGGGCCAGAATGGGCAGTTGGGATGGTATTCCATGGGTCTAGTAGTGTTTGCAATAATGTTTCTTTTCTTTGGAATGGGCTACATGATTTCAGCGATTTTTGCAACGGATAAATTGAGAACGTGGATTAAGGAGGAGACATACCAGATTATTGTATCTTTTTTCATATTTGTTGTTTTGATTTCGGCCATTGGATTTTTCAATGAAATAAGCAAAACTGCCGCGCAAAATGCGGGATTGGTTGCAAAAATGGATGCGGAAAAGCTCAAGGAGGCTTCAAAGCTTGAAACTGCGCAGGAGCAGGAGAAAGCGAAAAGCAATCTTGATGCGGAGTTTGACTGCTCAAGGGACTGCCATATAACTGTTGCGAGGTTCTATCTGCACACTCTTTTCAACAGGATAAGGGACCAGACAAAAGACCTTCTTGGGATCAATATGTGGGTTTCGGGAATATCCACTCTTTCAATATCAAAGCAGTTCTTCATAGAGAATCTTGGGCTGAACCTCCCGCTTTTCTCTGGATTCCAGGCTATAACCAACATGGTTTCGCTTGTAGTGAGCTGGATGACGAGGTTCATGATTTTCGTGAAACTGCAGGAAATTTTCATGAGGATTGTTGCGTACCCAATTTTTCCCATGCTTTTATTGGCAGGAGTGATTCTAAGGTCTTTCTTCCTTACGAGAAGGCTTGGAGGTCTTTTAATCGCTGTTGCGATCGCAACCTACTATGTAGTTCCCTCCATGTACATCATTTCGGATTACCTCTGGAATTACTACCTTGCCTACACTCCCGTGGGAGTGGATAATTTCGCAATAGACTATTCGCAAATAGGGCTTTCGGAATCCGGGCCGGAAGGAACTATTGACGAGGGGGTGGCGGGCGCTCAAGACCACCTGACTGGAATTGCAGAGGGAAACAGTGAACAGGGGCTGCTGAAAATTTGGACGAAAATAAAGGATACTTCCACTTTCTACAAGAAGTTGAGCGTCGAATGGATAATTGAAGACGATCAAGTGATAGAGCAGGGTTCAAGGATTGCAATATATGCAACGTTCATGCCATTGTTTGCAATATTCGGGACTGTTGCTTTCATAAAGAACTTCTCTCCGCTGCTGGGAGGGGACGTTGAGATTGCAGGGCTTTCGAGGCTGATATGATGGGAAAAAATGAATGGGGGAAGAATTTGAAGGGGATTGGGAACTGGAAATTCCTTTTGATATTCTTCCTCATGTTCGGCTGCACTGTGCAGGGGGTTGGAAGCGTGAAACTTCCCCTCTGGGGTTACTGGCAGCCTCTTGCCATTCTCATCATCCTGATTTGCTATTTTGCAATTTCAATAGTCTATATGGTCGGAAGAAGCTTTGGAATGCCAACATTGGTTGGGTGGGCGAAAGCTGAGACAGTGCAGGTTACTGCAACCGCGTTCCTTCTTGCGGCAATAGTTTTGCTTGTGGCGTTCATTGACTTTGAGATGTTTCCCGCGCTTAACTCAGTGTATGGGAATACGAGAGTGCTTCCGGACGACAAACCCATCACGGCGCCAAACTATGATGACCCTGGTTCAGACCATACTGTGTTTGACGAAGCAAGAGCGTATCTGGGAAGCAGGGCGATAGTCATCACGAGATTCTTTTCGCTGATGTTCATTGAATATTCGTGGATAGCAATGCTTGCAGGAACGTCGATGAATTTAAGGCTTGGTTCGCTTGGAGGAGGCGCAGTGCAGGTTTTCCAATTCTATAAAGTGATTATTGACGTGATTCAAACCGTCCTGAAGCTCATATCGGGCGCAGTCACCCTTTATTTTTCCCAGTATATCATGCTTTCAGTAGTTGAAAAGAGCTTCCTCCAGGTGTTTTTGCCTTTGGGATTGGGAATGAGGTGTTTTTCCTTCACGAGGAAAATCGGAGGCGCGTTCATTGCCATTGCGCTTGGCTTCTACATATTCTATCCCCTCATGTTCCTCATGAACAACGTTGTTACGTATGATTTCTTCTACGCAAAAGCTGACGGAAGCCCTGAGAAAGGGGCTGCGATCTGCAAAATCATCACTCCAAAAATCCTTGAAGATGAGGAGGGCTCAGATGCAGTGTCGCCAATAAGCATGATGGATAGTACAATAGTTGCAAAAGCCATGGATATTCTGGGCAAAGGAGGCGCAACAGGAATGGGTTCTGCTTTCATGGCCCTTTATTTCTTGAGAAACAAGATGCAGGGATTCGTGGAGGCGGTTATTATCTGGTCCATTGCGGTGAGCCTTGTTTCCAGCGGGCTCACCATTAATTCCATACAAAACGCATTCACAGGGCTTCCGGGGCAGGTCACTAATGCATTCCTATACTGCCCCTCTTACATCGTGGTTGTGGTTTGCGTGCTTCTGCCGATACTGAATATATTCCTTACCCTCTCAATTGTAAGGAACATGGGATTGGTGATAGGAACGGACATTAGTCTGCGTTCGATAATGAAATTCATCTGATAAACTTTTTTAGAAAGGGGAGTAAAAAAGTTTAATCAAAAAAGAAGCTCTGTTAACAGAAGAAACTTGCAAAAAAGTTCGGAATTTTTCGAAAAGAAAAATTCGCGCTTTTTTCCCAAAGGGAAAAAATGCGTAATCAAAAAATAAACTTTTTTGGGATGCCAAAAAGTTTAATCAAAAAAAAGATTGACGGAAGCTTAAAACGAAACATTCGTTTGCACTTCATATAAAGTGTGGATGAATAAGAATGCACAATGGGTTTTTGGCGCTTTTTGCGCTTTGGAATATCGTGGATTTGGAGTATGTTTGGATAAAGGGATGAGAAATGGCTGAGGATTTTGGCGGACTGGATTTGTGCTACAAGATGATTGACCCTTCAACCCCTGAGTACAGGCAGTTCACGTCCGAAATGTGCAAATTCATTGACGAATCTGGTTTCTGCAAAGCAGGCTATGAGAATTACGTGGGGGGAATGCTCCAGCCATGGATTGCATACGTGCTCATTGCAGTCACGATCTCCTTTTCATTCATAGGAATCGCATACATGATCGGGGAATTCACGAGAAACGAGAGGACGAAAGCATGGGTTAAGGAGGAGTTTTATCAGGTGTTTTTTTCAGCTGTTTTTGCCTTCATGCTAATACCTTTCACGGCTTTCCTCTGCACAATAGACCCGAGCGTAATCGGCTCATCAGTCACGAATATAAATTTATATCAGCTCTCCTGCGTGTATTTCTCATGGCTCCAGTGCAAAATACTTTTTGTGATGAAGATGATCTACAAAACAAATGCGATACTTTCATTCCTCGCCTCTTTCACCACTTCCGCTGCCACTGGAAACATCGGAGTGAACAATCTTGCGCCCTATGCAGGACTGGGATTTTTCAAGGGACTTGCAAGCGTTGCATTGAGCACCCTCTCCATTGCCTACGTGAGCACCCTTGTGCAGGCGTATCTGCTCTCGTTCATCTCCCACATGGCTCTCCCAATATTGCTTCCAATCGGCATTGTTTTGAGGAGTTTTGGGCCCACGAGGAAGTTTGGGGGAGGATTGATGGGACTGGCAATTGGGCTCGTTGTCTTCTATCCCCTGCTCATTGCGATAAATTACGGACTGATCGCCCAGAATGGGCTTGTGCAAACGATTGATTTGAAAGCATCTTCAGAAATTGAAAGAATAAGCAATGGCGTGTTTGAGAAGTACATGACAAGCACTGGGGGCGCTCTTCCCGAAGGATTCAAGGGGTATTACAGCAATACGAAAATTGAAACTGGAAATCCCGGGGAGTTCCAACCCTCAGACTACCCTGAAACAAGCGATGAAGTGCGCGGAGTGTATTATGGGGAAGGGGAAACGCCCATAAGCGTTGCAACGAGCAACGCAATGCAGGATCTGGTGAATCCAATAATTCCAAAGATAAACGCAATGACTTTTGTGAATCCATTGAAATTTGCGGGATTGATTTGGGCTCTTGCAATGTTCTACATGTCAACGATTCTGATTGCCGCGTTGTTTCTCCCTGCATTGAATTTCATATTGCTCATCATGGCTGTAAGGGAAATAAGCGGATTGTTGGGCCAGCCAGTGGATGTGAGCCAGCTCGCGAGGTTGATTTGAACATGCAAAAAATCGCACCAGTGTTGGATTCGAAAGCAAGCAAAACAATGCGGAGAATCTTGGGGTTAATTGGAAAGCGTTATTTGGGAATCGTGTTTTTTATTGTGATTTTCTCATCATTGGCTTTTTCGCTCTTCACTCCCCCATTCATGCCTGAACCGCCCACTAAAGCGAATGGAGAGAAATGCGAAAAAAGCAGCCAGTGCATAACCGGACTGTGCATAAGGGGAAGCGCGGGAAAAGCGAATATAGGGCCTGTTTCGGGAAGTTCTGGCGCAAATGAGGAAAAAATATGCATTGAGAGCGTAACTTGGGGCTCGAATGCAATCGTGGGGGGGCCGGATACCCTGGAACCCTATAATATTCGCGCAACGTGGCTGGGATACGGGTGGGAAACTCTTGCAATAATCTCCCTTTTCATAAACGCTTTTCTAATCGCGATTCTTTACATGATTTATGTTTTTGCCAGCCACGCATCCCTGAAGAACCTGTTGTATTCGAATGCATACCATTTGATTGCAAGCGCGCTGATTGTTTTTTTGGTGATTATTTTCGTCCCTTTCTTCATGACGAGCTTTTCAGACGTGTTCGTGAAGCCGGTGTATGATATGGTGGATGCGGAACCTGCTTCCTACAACCAGGTCGGAGGGGCTTCAACCTACCCTTCTCCTTTCGGGCTGAGCTACAGCTTCCTCAACAGCATGCTCTACTGCTCAAAATCCATTTATGTTTATTTGTACAGCTTCTATTGGGTGGTTTCAACAATCAGCCACCTCACTGTGTCACAAATCGGAATAGAAGCGCAGAATCCGTTTTTCGCCCTCACTTCAATAACCACTCTCACTGAGATGCTCCTCAACAATCTGAATTTCGTGCTTGCTGCGATATACTTCATAAGGAATCTCCTTTTCTTTTCAGATTTGACTATGCTCAACATATTCCTTCCGCTTGGAATCATCCTGAGGATTACGCCTATTACAAGAGGATACGGGAATGTCATGATAGCGTTTGCAATCGGTTTTTACTTCATCTTCCCCACTTCTTTTGCAATGCTCATTCCCCTTTCCAGTGCGGATTTCAAGAACAATGATATCTGCACGGGAAGAGAGGGGCTTGAGAGGCTTTGCGATGACACTTCCAGCTTAGTGAGGGCCAAATTCGCCATTGAAAGGGACATGGGAAGCATACAGTGGTACCTTTCGCTTGCGCAGGAGTCCATTGCGAACTACTACTACATCGCGGTGTATTATTTCCTCATTGCTTTTGTCATTACTGTTTCATTCATAAGGAGTTTCTCAATGCTGCTTGGGGCGCAGGTGGCTGAAATGTCGAGGGGACTCGTGAAACTGCTTTGACCAGGATATTTTATCATAATTATTGGGTTATTTTTGTAAAAAATTGTTATGATGTATTGTTGGCATAAATAAAATGGGTAAGTTTGTAATGAACGTTTTATTGTACTTAACTAAAAAATAGATGTTACACTTAATTATAATATACTAAAGCAAAGGTTTATAATTAAATATGTTTAAATATTATCATGGATGCTGAAAACGAACAGAAGGTAATTCGTCTTCTTACAAATAAGTTTAATAGGTGGTGGACTGGTGTTGTGATAGATACACCCCTGTTTAAACGCTCAGATTTCCAATATATATATTCTCTTGTTAAAGAGCAAAAATCTATGACTCTTGTAGGTCCACGCCAGGTAGGTAAAACTACGATACTCATGCAGATAATTAAGGAACTATTACTAAATGGAATACCCAGCGTACGCATCTGCTATGCGGATATGGGCGACATAGAACTTCTTTTGACTTGCCCAAACCCTCTTTATAATGTTTTGGACGTATACCGAAAGTACATCCTTCAGGAGGATTTTATCTCTCTTAATTCCGCAGTATACCTTTTTTTTGATGAAGTTCAACGGGATCCTGCGTGGGCCGAAACAACAAAGTCATTCGTTGACCATTATCCACATTTGCATCTGTTTTGCACTGGCTCAAGCAGCATGAACGTGTCCCAACGATGCAAAGAAACTCTGCCCGGAAGATCATATCTTCAGGTTATGCTTCCGTTAAAATTTGTTGACGTTCTGAGAATGAGATACCTGGAGAATTCACAAAAAATTAATGCAGAACAATTGCGTGCTTTTGGAAAAGAGATGCGCAATTGGTTTGTTTCGGCTCTTTCAACTGACTCATTGGAAAACTTTGTAAAAAAATGCATAGGAAATAGCACGTTTTTCATCTCTCAGGAAAGCGAAATCCAGGCTGCTCTTGATTTTTTCCTATCTCGCGGGGGTTATCCCGGGGTAGTTTTAAAGGAAAACACTGGTGAAGCTCAACGCTTGCTCATAAGCTATGCAAACGATGTCTTAGCTAAAGACTTGGCAGTGTCTGGGGGTTTGCGAAATATCGATCTGGCAGAAAAAATTTTATATCTGCTTGCGGCCACTTCGGGGACTGAACTAAATAAGCAGGGACTGATCAAAAGAATTCCCGGCTCAAACTTTCTTACTGTGAATAAATACATCTCATTCTTTAGAGAACTGTCCCTTATCAACGAAATCCCAATATATAGCGGCTCAAGAATGGGGAGTACAAAATATCCAAAACTTTACTTTCAAGACGTTGGATTACGAAACGCTCTTTGCGGTCTTCTCGATGCGCCATTTTCAGATACGGATCGGGGTCTTCTCGCAGAAACTATTGCTTGTGATCATATAGAACGCCTCTCATTTAAATTGAATAACCAAAGTCGAGGTCACGTGTATTGTTACAGGGATCTAAAAGAAAAAAACACCGGAGGCGAAACGGACTTTATTCTAAAAATTCCTTCCCTAAAACGTGAAATTCCAATAGAATCGAAATTCCGGAGAAACATACATCATTCTTCAACTATGTATGAATTTCTCTCAGACCACAAACAGCCGTATGGCATAATTCTGACAAGAGATACTCTGAAATACGATGAAAATACGGCATTTGTACCTTTATGGATGTTTGCCCTTATGTGTTGACAAATAAAAATTTCTTCTTTATCTCATCTTGACTGCGTTATTGGCAGTTTATGCTGTGAATGTGTATCGGCGTAGATAGGAGGTATGATCAATGAAAAAGTCAGCGGCAACCCTTGCTGACTTTTTCAGCATTTGAGGCAGAGCAACCATAGATTGAAAATCTCAAATACAATAAAAAAACCAACTATCTAACCCAAATGTCGCAAACTCGCTTTGAACGCGTTCAGGGTGAATAATGCGCATTTAAGCACTATGCGCACCGACGGGCGCCATGGTACTTTGCGAAATTCAGGTATCTAATAGGCATTGTTTTTTTTAGTTCGCTTGGAAAATTCTTCATAGGGATAGCAAAACGATATCTTGAGCTTTAGGAAAAGAATAAATAAATAAAAAGCAATAGTATTGCATGGTAAGCGCTGAAAGTGTCGAAGTATCAAAAGTAACTGCCGATTCGGAAGGGAAGGAAAAGGTAACTGAGGAAGAGAAGGGAGGGAAGCCTTCTGTTGCTTCAAGGGGGATTCCTTCCGCGGAGTCCTTCTACCTTCCCGCGCATTATTCAAAAGAGCTCAGGAAGTTTGAGGAGAATGAAACGCCCACTATGAATTTCTGGACCATTGAGGAAGTGGTGAATTTCGTTTTTCCCAAGAAGTACCAGAGCAAATATTATGAGACGGCGCTCTCATTCGTGAAAGAGCTTTTCGGGAAGATGAGAATGAACGGGAAGGACCTGGGGAATTTCGTGAGGAACTACAAAATCTCAAAAGCAACTTTCTACAACAGGATTCTTCCAAGATTGAAACGCGCGGGGCTCATCAAAGTCGAGAGGGAGGCAGTGATTGAAGGGAATAGGAAAGCAAGGCCCATGATTGTATCTCTAAGCAAGACTTTTGGCAATTACCTCAATAAGATTGGAAATTCGTGGCTCGCAATCGTGGATGACGCGAGAACGAGGAAGAGAGAGTAAAACTTTAATATTCCAAAAAAATTCAAATAATCAGATTTTTCCAACCTGCTCAACCCTCAGCTGGATTGGAAGGTCTTTTTTTGCAAGAACGTCCCCGTTCCTCCCATAACCGTACACCCTTATGTTTATCTGGTACATGTCGGGATAGGTTTTTGCGCCGGAATAAATCTTGCACCTTCCGGTCCCAATCTGCTTTGCGCCCACAATCCCTATTCTCAGCCTGCCCATGGCAAGTTCCCTGTTTGGCGCAAGAGAGAGGACTTCTGGAATGCTTACGTCGCATTCCACCCAGGCTGCATCTGAGAGCTGGTTCTCAACTTCTATAGAGAGTTCAACGCTGTCTTTTTTGTAAGCAGAGAGCCTTATTGGAAAGAATTTAGTAGAGATACTGAACACGTTTTCACCAGTAGAGTATTGCATTAACTTGCTTTTAATCGTTTCGTTGCTGTATAGTCAACCGACATCGCTAACATTTTACCCAAAATACAGCGAAGCAGGAGTGGCGCAGATTCCCATCTGCACCCTGTCGTGGTTGTACCATC
>Ga0315294_10002415_pt1 | contig 20423 bp, 20 predicted proteins | sample YL17G13_40_MG_FD_203626 | JGI IMG/M metagenome (GOLD analysis project Ga0315294, IMG submission 203626) | Sediment microbial communities from Yellowstone Lake, YNP, Wyoming, USA - YL17G13_40 | ecosystem: Environmental > Aquatic > Freshwater > Lake > Sediment | place: USA: Wyoming | collected...
TTATCCCTTTTTTAAGAAAAGGAATTATTTCTTTATCTAAATGATGGGCGCGGTCAGCCGCAAATAAAAGCTGGAGGCACTCTGGCGTGCTCTTCCAATCATGGGTAACAAAGCTTTTAATAAGTCCGCCAATAAGATAACGGGTTGGTTCTGAAGTAAAATGGGCTTTTTTTTTATTTTTTTTAAGATAAGAAAGTAAAAGGTCTGCCTGAGTGCTTTTCCCCGACCCATCTAAACCTTCGAAGACTAAAAACTTTCCTTTATAAGGATTTTTTATCATAAATTAAACTTGTTTTTCTTTTTTCTTGGTGGAGACTCGGCCGCCCTGCCATTGGCCTCGGTATAAATTTGTTTTTCCCTTTACTTCGTAAAACATAGCGTGAACGATTCTAGCGCCCAGTTCAATTTTTATGTTGGAAGGACCAATATTTTTAATTCCAAAAACTAATTCTCCTTTATAACCTGGGGAAACATTGGCAGTGAAAATGAACATACCTGAACGCTGGAGCGTTGATCTAGGCCTAAATAAAATCAGGATGTTATCTGGAGCATTAACCTTCTCTACTGTCTTCATCAAATAATATTTACCTGGCTCAAAAATAAAACCCTCCTTCTTATTTTGATTATATTGTGCCAATAATTTTGATTCTGGGGTCTTTCTCTCTTCTACGCCTAAAAAACCATCCCCTGAAATTTCATAAATTTCTCCCAATCTTAAATCAAAACCAGCACCCTCAGGATTGTTTAATTCCCGCTCTGAAAGGTTTTCCACCAATTTCTTTTCTTTGACCAATTTTAATAACTCATCTACTCCTAAAATCATATCACCACTCCGATTGGCTTCTTAATTCTTTTAAATCTTCAAATAAAGATGGAGTGACTTCGATACAAATATCAAATAAGATAGAGGCCATTCTTCTAATCTCCCACTCAGCTGCTTTATCTAATCTTAATTTAAAAAGATGGCGCAATGCTCTCGCATTAACATAAAAATAACAGGATGTTGCCCAAAAGACTGGCATTATTTTTCTACCATCCTGTTTAGTGGAACCTAGGGCAATTTTTTTATCAAATAACTCTATGGATTTTTTAGCTACATCTTCGTCTATTTTTAAAAGTTCTCTAACTTTTTCTTCATCATCAATATAATCATAAGTATCATAAACAAAAAAGTTCTGATTTGCCGGCACATAACGAGTGCTTCGGAAGGTCCAGCCAACACCAATTTTATGCCTAGTCCACTGAGCCTGTAATGATTTTGTTATCCCCGAAAAAAAGAAGACGTATTCAACCGCCTGCAATGGTGTATCGTGGCCAAGTTTTACCAAAGTTTTGTTTAATCTAATATCGTCTTCTTTTGTACCCTTTGATTCATGAGATGCTCGAGCGGTGAAAGCAGGAAGAGTTTCTGATGTACAAAGATTTTTATATTCGTCAACTGGTTGAGTAATGGCTACTAGTTTAATTTCGGGCTCAATAGCCCGAAAAAGATTTTTCCGCAGGTATCTCCATTTATCCATATTATTTCTTTTTACTTTTTCTACCAAATTCGCGGTTTATTCTGCTCGCTCGGGGAGATTTTTGATGAGCGTATTTTTGTCCCTTCTTTTTATAATAAGGGGTCTCGCAAGGGCTAGATAGCGACTCGAAAGAAATAGAGCAAATTCTCATTCCAGGATACAAAGCTACTGGCATAATTCCGAGATTTCCGAGCTCCACTACTGCTTTCCCTCGCCAACCAGGATCAAAACGAGCAGCTGTTATATGAATCACTATTCCCAATCTCCCAAGAGAGCTTCTTCCATCGATTCTGGCAGCTAAATCAGAAGGCAGCTCAATTGCCTCTTGGGTTGTGGCAATAATAAAATCCCCGGGCTGGATAATTAATGGTTTTCCCGGGGGTAAATTAATTTTTGTCATTATTTTATCAATCGGAAACTTTGTTTTCAGGTCAACAAAGGGACATTCAGCTCTCTTAAAAGTCTTGAAATCCTTGCCTAGTCTCAAATCTAATGAACAAGGGCCGAGCTGTACTTTAAAATCTGGCTTAGGGGTAATTTTAATCTTTCCTTCTTTTATATATTTTTTGATATCTCGATCAGAAAGTAACATATTACTCAATTATAATACCCATGTTTTTAGCTGTACCTTCGATTATCTTCATTGCTTGCTCAATATCGGTTGTGTTTAAATCTGGGAGTTTTTTTTGAGCAATCTCCCGCAACTGCTGACGAGTGACTTTACCAACTTTTGTTTTTTGAGGCTCGCCGGAACCTTTTTCAATGCCAGATATTTTTTTTAAGAGTTCGGCAGCTGGCGGTTGCTTTAATTTAAAACCATAGGTTCTGTCTTCATAAATTGTAACCTCAACGGGAAGAATCCAGCCTGTCTGGCTTTTTGTCTCTTCGTTAAATCTCTGGCAAAATTCTGCAATATTTATCCCCTGGGGGGCTAAAGCTGGCCCCACAGGAGGAGCAGGTGTCGCTTGACCAGCAGGAATTTGAAGTTTTACAATCGCCTTTATTTTTTTCATATCTTATAATTTTTTAATCTGCAAGGAGTCAAGTTCAACTGGTGTATCCCGGCCAAACATATTAATTAAAACCCTGACTTTTCCTCTCTCGCTATCAATCTCTGAAACCTTTCCATCGAAATCTTTAAATGGGCCGTCGGTAATTTTAACAGAATCACCTATATTAAAATCTATCTTAAACTGAGGTGTCTCTACTCCCATTCTTTTCTTTAAATTTTCAATTTCATCTTGAGAGACAGGAATGGGTGTCGTACCGGCTCCTATAAAACCAGTGACATTAGGGGTATTCCGGACAACATACCAGGAATCGTCAGCAACAATCATCTCAACTAAAACATAGCCAGGGTAAACCTTTTCCTCAATTACTTTTCTCTTGCCACTCTTTATTTTAATCTTTTTTTCCTTTGGTACCAAGACATTGAAGATTTTATCTTCCATGCCCAAAGACTCAATCCGCTGCTTTAGATTTTTAGCAACGGCATCTTCATATCCAGAATAAGTATGCAGAACGTACCAGTTTCTCTCTTGTGGTAATCTTTGCCTTGGCATAAATCTTTACATTATAAATTTATTTAATAAGGTAGTGAATAAAAAATCTAGAGTGCCCAAAAAGGCAGCAACTGCTACCATAATTCCAATAACAATCAAAGTATATCTCACAGTTTCGTCTCTGGTCGGCCAATTGACCTTTTTTATCTCTAAGCGAACTTCTTTTAGAAATGTAATTAATTTAGCAAACATTTTTCAATAAAAAATTAAACTTAGTTAACGATTTATCTTAAAAAGCCCACGGGGGGCCTTCCCTTATAATAATCCCTGCATCTTAAATGTCAAGGTTTTTTACCTTTTTGGCGTGGGTTTGGATGAATTTTTTCCGAGGCAGAACTTCTTCGCCCATTAAAATATCGAAAATTTTATCCGCTTCTTTAGCATTTTCAATATTTACTTTTTTGAAAACTCTATTTTCAGGGTTCATTGTTGTCTCCCAAAGTTCCTGCGAATTCATCTCCCCCAAGCCTTTGTATCGCTGGATAGAAACACCAAAAGATTTCTCTTTTTTCATTTCACTCAAAATTTCGGCCTTGTCACTTTCAGTATATGCATACTCTAGTTTTTTACCAACTTGTATTTTGTAAAGAGGGGGCTGGGCAATATAAAGATAACCGGCTTCAATTATTGGCTTAAAGTAACGATAAAATAGGGTTAAAAGCAGGGTCCTTATATGAGAACCATCTACATCGCTATCTGTCATTATAATAATTCTGTGATATCTTAATTTATCTAATTTAAAGTCTTGGGCAACGGCTGTTCCTAAGGCAACAATTAAAGCCCTGATTTCTTTTGACGATAACATTTTATCTAATCTCGCTCTCTCAACATTCAAAATCTTTCCTCTTAGGGGCAAAATTGCTTGAAACCTCCTGTCTCTGGCCTGCTTTCCTGAACCGCCTGCTGATTCTCCTTCAACAATATAAAGTTCAGATTCTTCTGGCTTGCGAGAAATGCAATCTGCCAATTTACCCGGTAGGGCAAGTCCTTCCAAAACTCCTTTTCTTAATACTGTCTGGCGGGCAACTCGTGCCGCTTTCCTTGCCTTAGCTGACAGAACGCATTTTTCAATTATAGCCCGAGCATCCTGAGGATTTCTTTCTAAGAAATCCGCTAATCCTTCAGAGACAACTACTTCCACGGCTAACTTTGCTTCTGGGTTTCCTAACCTGGCTTTAGTCTGACCTTCAAACTGTGGTTCCTTTATTTTTACTGATACAACGGCCGTCAGGCCCTCCCTAACATCTTCACCGCTAAGGTTTTCATCAAGGTCTTTTAAATAATCGTTTTTTTTGGCATAGTCGTTTAGACTCCTTGTCAAGGCAACCCTAAAGCCAGTTAAGTGGGTGCCTCCTTCACCAGTATAAATATTATTTGCAAAACCTTCTTCATAGCTTTCGTACTCTTGAGTATACTGAAAGGCAACTTCAACTAAAATCCCTTCCTTTTCTCCTGAATAATAAAAGATATTCGGATGAGCAACTATCTGACCACGCACTAAATGACGTATATAAGAGGTAAGCCCTCCCTCGAAATAGAAAGTATAATTTTTCTTTTCTTTTTCTCTTTGATCAAAAATATTTATTCTTATTCCTTTGGTCAAATAGGCTTGCTGGCGGAGGTGGTTTAAAATTCGCCTTAGATCAAATTTAATCTCTCTGAAAATCTCCGAATCTGGTTCAAAAATTACACTTGTCCCCGTTTGCTTGCAAGGACCTACTTTATTAACCTTAGCTTTCGGTTTCCCTCGCGAATATTCCTGAGCATATTTAGAACCACCACGACAAACTTCAACTCTCAACCACTTTGAAAGGGCACAAACAACTGAAACTCCTACTCCGTGCAACCCACCTGCTACTTGATAGGCTTTACCTCCAAATTTAGCCCCTGCATGCAAAGTTGTCATTACGGTTTCTAAAGCAGATTTTTTTGTCTGAGGATGCTTATCTACCGGAATTCCCCGTCCATCATCAGTGACCCTTACTTTATTACTAGGCAAAAGCACGACTTCCATCTGATTGCCGTGGCCTGCCATAAACTCATCCAAACAGTTGTCGGCACATTCCCAGATTAAATGGTGTAAACCATCAGAGCCAGTAGACCCAATATACATAGCCGGTCTCTTTCGAACAGGTTCCAGACCCTCTAAAACATAAATATCTTTAGCTTCGTAAGTTGATTCTATTTTATTTTTCTTAGATTTAGGCGGCATAATTTTTATTATTTATTTTCTCACTTGCCATTCCGGTTCTTCTTCTAAAGATTTGATGATTCTGCTGTGAATATTGTCAATTTCTTTAGATGGCAAAGTCCTATCTTCTGCTTGATAGATTAGATGAAAAGCCAGGTTCTTTTTACCTTCTGGCAGCTCTTCGCCTTCGTAAATATCAAAGAGGTCGATATCTCGCAGTAATGGGCCGGCGGCTATTTCAATTCTATTTAAAACTTCCTCCATTCTTATCTGAAGTGGAACCAAAATTGCTAAGTCTCGAACTGCTGCAGGATAACGGGATATTGGCCGAAATTCTTGTTCTTCCAGGGCAAACTTCAATAGTAATTCAAAATCAAGATCAAATAAAAAAATAGGGGGCTTTATTTTAAAATCTCCAAGAATTTTAGGAGAAATACTTCCCAAAAAACCGACTTCTGTCTGGCTAATCTTAATTTCAGCCGATTTTCCTTTTTGCCAAAGGGAAATTTTTGATTCATTAGGTGTTGGTTTATAATTATCATACCAAATATCGCTGATGCCCAGTTTATTTAGCAAAGAATCAATTGTTCCTTTTAGCTGATAAAATTCATCGTGCCGAGTTCCGCTGTTCTTTTTAGCTATAAGACCGGCTAACATTCTTTTCTCAATAATTTTCTGATTTTTTGATTTATCTTTGGCATATACTTTCCCTAATTCAAAAAGTTTAATTTCCTCAAAATACCTAAAATTATCTTTAACATTCTTTAATAAATTTGGGATTAGACTCGGTCTCAGATACTTCTGCTCATTACTGATAGGATTTTCAATCTCGATTAACTCTCTATCTAAATAGCTAAAGGTTTCTTTTTGTTTTTCTCCGATAAAAGAATAATTATAAGTCTCAGAGAATCCTGTTTCTTTTAGAGAATTTCTGACCAGCTCTTCCCAGATACGATCAAAATTCTTTGCCGGAGGAATGAGAGTAGTGCGAGGAAAAATAGCGGGAATTTTTTGGTAGCTATAGACTCTACCAATTTCTTCAATTAAATCCTCGGGAATAGAAACATCTAGCCTGCGAGTAGGCACCATCACTTCAAGCTTACTAGATTGAGCTTTATAAATTTTAAATTCCAGCTTCCTAAGTATATTAATTATTTCTTTTTTGGGTATTTCAACACCCAATAAACTCTTAACATAATCTAGATTTAGTCTAATTCTTCTCGGGAGAAACTTTTTAGGATAAACATCAATTAACCCCTTAGCTATTTCCCCGCCAGTAACTTTTTCCATTAGACTGGCTGCTCTATTAATTGCGAATCCAGTTAGGTTAGGGTCAATTCCTGCCTCAAATCTTAAAGAAGCGTCGGTTTTTAAATTCAATTTTTGAGAGCCGTGGCGGATAACGCCTTGGCTAAAATTAGCTGATTCAATAACAACAATTTTTGTTCTATTATCAATCTCAGGCCTCTTCCCGCCTTTTATCCCAGCAATTGCTACGGGTAGCTTTGCATCAGCAATAACTAAAATATCTTGGTCTAAATTATACCTGTCTTCATCCAGGGTTACAATTTCTTCTCCTTTTTTGGCTCGTCTCACTATAATTTTTTTCTGCATTAACTTTAGGCCATCGAAAGCATGAAGGGGCTGGCCAGTTTCTAACATTACGTAATTGGTTATATCAACAATATTATTAATTGGCCGCAATCCGCAAACTATTAATCTGTCTTGTATCCATTTTGGCGAAGGTCCAACTTTGACATTCATAACAACTCTTGCTGTATAACGTGGACAATCTTTTGGGTTTTTAACCAGTACTTTAACAAAATCTTTTGCTTTAGGATTCTCAACTTCAGTTAATTTGTATTTATCTTCCTTTAATTTGGCACCAGTTAAAACGGCAATTTCTCTAGCTACTCCAATATGACTAGAGCAATCAGGCATTCTATTTGGCAAAATATCAATATCAATTAACCAATCATCCCCCATTCTTTTTGCTTCCTTCACTTCAAAACTATGCAAAGTTAAAATCTCAGCCATTTTTTCTGGTTTCGGAATTTTTGATAAATTTGCTTTTAGCCAATTATAGGAAAATTTCATTTTTAAATTCGTTTTATCCTTATTAAGCCTGAACAAGGGATAATTTCAATCCCTTTTTTTTCTAATTCATCTAGAAATAAATTCACGCCCAAAGAGTCTGAAGACATATGGCCGGCGATAACGATATTTATATTGACAGCCTCAGCTTCTTTTCTATGTTCTTCAGAAATATGCATGCCAATTACAGTTCCAATGCCGGCATGAGCCATTTTTTCATAAAGCTTTGGCGAACCTTCAGTGCCACCGGTAAGTTCGGTCAGAGCAATTTTACCGCAGCGATTCTCTTCAGCTCCTACAAAAATCTTTGGCCCGGCACCGTTCTTCATCGCTTCTTTATATTCGGGAATGTCTTTTAAAAAGGTCATTAAGTCTTCAATCCTTTCAAAGTCCCGGCTTTCAATCTTTTCTTTTAAGAATTTTGCAGCTAAATTATCGCAAGCAGTATGAAGGCACATTAAATTAAAACCTAAAATTCTAGCTGCATCTACGGTTCTTTGATGATTGGCCGCGTTTAATCCCCTGGCAACCTCAGATATTCTTTCTTTCATTAATCCTTCGGCAATGTTTATTGGCACGCCATATAAATTTAGAATATCGCATTGAAGCTCCATTACTTCGTGCAAATTAGCCAAAGCTTTGCCTAAGGGATGGTGAGACATAATCAGGTCTATCCCGCCGATTTCTTTTGCTAATAAGACTTCGGAGGAAGAGATATCAATGCCGACTAAAACTTTTTTTATTTCCTTATCTTGAGCTATATGCAAAATCCTTGAGTCTAAATAAGGATTTTCAAGAGCTTCTTTATCTAACTCGGATTTTTCTTTTTCTGACAATTTTTTAAATTTTTCTTTTTTCCTTTCTAAAAGCTTTTCAACCCGTTCTTTGCCCCTAAAATCGGCTTTCTTCCCCATTTCAATTGCTAAATTAAAAATTTCTTGCGTTGTCATAAGTTTAAAATTGTTTTAAAAATCTTAAATCTCCAGAATGAAATAGCCTAATGTCGTGAATTTTATATTTCATCATTGCTAATCTGTCCATGCCCATACCAAAAGCAAAACCTTGCCAGTCTTTAGGGTTTAAACCTGAATTTTTATAAACATTTGGGTGAACCATTCCCGCTCCCATCATTTCCAGCCAGCCAGTCTGAGAACAAGCGGGACATCCTTTCCCCTGGCAAGAAAGACAACTAAGATCAACCTCAAAAGATGGTTCAGTAAAAGGAAAAAAAGAAGGTCTAAGACGAATTTTAATTTCTTTTCCAAAAAATTTTTTTAGAAATTCTTCGATTACTGCTTTAAAGTTAGCCGCCGAAATTTCTTTATCCACCATTAATCCTTCAACTTGATAAAAATCAGTTTCATGAGAAGCATCAGTTGCTTCGTGTCTAAAAACTTTTCCCGGAATAATAATTTTCAGAGGAGGTTTTTTTTCTTCCATATAACGAACCTGGCCCGGCGAGGTATGAGTTCTTAAAAGAAGTTTTAGGTTTTTTAGCCAGAAAGTGTTCCACATATCACGAGCAGGATGATCTTTCGGCATATTTAAGGCATCGAAATTATACCATTCAGTTTCAATCTCCGGCCCTTCTACAACTGAAAAACCCATTGATTGGAAAATTTCTTCAACTTTTCTTTGCACCTGGGTTAAAGGATGTAAATGGCCAACCGCAGGTCTCTTTCCGGGAATGGTAATGTCAATCCATTCTTCTTTTTCTGCAAAAGCGCCGGTTTTACGCATCTCATTCGAAGCTCTTTCGATTCTTTGCCTTATAAAATTTTTTAGTTCGTTTGCCTCTTTACCGATTTTTACTCTTTTACCTTTCGGTAATTTCTTTAAAGAACGTAAAACCTTAACAAGTTCTCCTTGTTTTCCTAGATATTTTTTAAAAATATCGTCAAGGTCTTTTAAGTCTTTCGCATTTTTAAGCTCTTTTTCAGCCTGTTTTTTAATGGTTTTTAGGCTTATCATAATAATAAAAAACTCTTTCTTCCTTTTATTTTAACTTAAAATTAAGCTAAAATCAAGCTGTTTTTCTGTGGAAAACAAAACAATAACGCTATAGCGTAAACGCGAAGAGCTCACCGAAGTGAGCCCTTGTGAGTGTGAGCCGAAGCCCTTATGTATGGGTTTTAAACCCGCCTCACCCGTCCATCGAACGGAGTCCATTCTCCCAACTTACGTGGGAGGCGATGCTCTGGTTAGCACCTTAGGAAAACCGCAACTTCTCGGGACAACACCATCTGGGTGTCATATTGGCGGGTAGCTGACTTTGGCCTTTGATGAGGCGTGGACAACCACTAAGTGGATCGTCAACCCGATCATCATCACTCCCCAAAGCATTCAGCATAAATACATCTTAGCATATGCTGATGAATTTGTCAATAGCTAACCTATGTTTAGAATCAACATAATAAAAAAAGCCGCTGGAATCCAGCGACTCTTAGGATCTTTGAATTAATCCTTTATAGAAAATACTATTAACGATTAATGAGGATTAGCTACCAGGGGAATTTACCGGCTAAAATCCCGACATACGTAGGCAATCCCCTTACAGGACGCACTTAGAACTTTAGATTGGAGAAAGATGAGAGAAAGTTTGGAATCAGTAAGCAGTTTATTTAACGTTTTGACTCTCTCTTCAGAGCGAACTTAGGGCTTGTTGTATGAATATTAAATAAAAGTGCCCGCTCTCACCAGAATTGGCTTGAGCGGGCTTTTCGCGGGTATACACGGTGCGTGTGTGGTTGTCAGGCGGCGAGAGCCTCCTGTATCTCCTGTGCCGTCCTCTCAACGGCTTCAAGGGGGTTCTCGGCCTTCAGGATCGGTCGTCCAATGACCTGGAGAGTAGCACCAAGCTTGGCTGCTTCTGCAGGGGTCATCGTCCGCTTCTGGTCGTCACCAACCTGATACCAGGCTGGGCGAATACCCGGCGTGATCTTGGCCAGGGATTGAAGCTCAGGCTGCCTTCCCAAGATCTCCAGTTCCTTTGGCGAACAAACCACGCCGTAGACGCCGGCGAGGCTGGCATTGCGGGCGGATTGGAGGACGGTTGCCTTGACCGGATTGCCGAAGATCAGATGAGCTGTGTCCTCGTCCAGGGATGTCAGGACGGTAACGGCCAGCACCTTGCTTTCTCCGGCAGCGTCAACCGCTGCCTTCATCATCTCCACTCCGCCAGAAGCGTGGACGGTCACGAGATCGGCTCCAGCAGCAGCCAGTTTGGCCATTGAGTTGGCGACGGTGTTGGGGATATCGTGGAGCTTAGGATCGGCAAACACATTGCCGAACTGCTTAAGCTCGCTGATGATACCGACGCCGCACTCAACGAGCAGGTCGTTGACCTTAAAACCCCAAACCCTGCCTGCCAGCTTGGCTGCTACTTCCAAGGCTGTCTCCCTTGTCATCCCGTCAAGCGGGATAACAATAGGGTTGGTCTCCCCCATCTGTCGTTCCTCCTTCCTCTTGCAAGACTCTTTCCAGACACGGACAATTCCTATTAGATTACCATAGTGTAGACCCTCCTTTCTCTGGTTTTATATCTTACCAAAGATTAATAATAAGTCAAGCAAAACAAGAAAACAAAAAGTCGCTTGATTCAGCGACTTTGGATATCTGCTTATATCAGTTAAGTCTTTCCGGTTAATTCTTGCCAGTGAGTTCTGGGACGTAACTTGGGTGAACCAATACTACAGTATGGACATTCATCTGGCTCAAACACTTGAATTTCTTTTTCAAGAAGCGAGACAACTTTCATATCGCCGTAAGTAATGGGTAAATGAGAAGGACGATGAACTATAGTACCTACAGTCTCTAAAATATTAACAGAATTTTCATTTTCATTTTTTATTGCCTCGCGAAGCTCTCTTAGCGAATCCCCCGTCGTAACAGCGTCCTCAACTAAGAGAACCGTGGCCCCGGCTGGGAGAACAATTCCACGCCGCCAGATTATTTTTTTAAATGGATCTACTGAATCCTCTAGTTTCACGGCGAAAAAATGTGGTGCACCGTAAGTTCTCGCTACCTCATATGCCAAGGTAGTGGCGCCATTAGGCACACCAATCACACAATCTACTCTTTTCACTCCTTCGGCTACTAATTTATAAGTTATTTGTCGTCCCATAACTTGGCAGATATTCGGATAACAGAGAGCGCGACTGCAATCAACATATCCATCACTGCAACTACCATGCGCTAAGACAGCATGTGGTTTTTCTCTACTTCTTTCACCAACGTAAAGCCAAACACATCCAGTTTGTTCCAGGATATACATAATTTCTTCAGAATTCATGTCTATCGGAAAAACATTAGGGTCAACAACCCTTGGATCAAAACTACCTATTCTGTTCATGCCTCCTCCTTTCGGGTCTTGTTATTATTTAGTTGTTAAAGAAATCCTCCTTTGCGCAGCCGATGGGATTTGAACCCACGATCTTCTGCGTGACAGGCAGACGCTTTAAACCGGGCTAAGCTACGGCTGCATACATCCCAATATGCCAGAGGTGGGGATCGAACCCACGACAACTCGCTTATGAAACGAGTGCTCTAACCACTGAGCTACTCTGGCTAATATGTTGCGGGGGGCCGATTTGCACGGCCGCCGCGAGGTTATGAGCCTCGCATGGTACTACTCCACTACCCCGCGATGTATTGCCTAATTCTTTCTTTATTTTTTAAGGACTTTAAGTATTTTTCTTCTCTCATTGCTGGCACTCTTGCCTTGTGGGAATTTTTATATATAACTATCCACGGTCTGTACGATTTTGTCCAGCCAGATTCACTATCATTATGCTGTTTCAATCTTAATTCCAGATTATTAGTATGCCCTATATAATATCGTTTATGGTTTGGACTGTAAAAAACATAGGTTGTGTGCGGCATATATCGTTATGAGTCCCGCTTCTAGCGGGATACTACTCCACTACCCGCGTCGTCAATTTATTTTAGTATTTTTTTATTAAAAATCAAGGGGTTAATAATCACTCCTCAGCAGAATTTTAATGAACTACCCCACTCTAAAGGAACGGGGTATCCCCTTCGGGGCGAGTTCTTTTAGCGGCTTTCATCCCCGCCGCTAAAATAGATTAAAGGACTTCTAAGTCCTGGAGAGATTTTTCGTAAATTTCCAGAAGTCCTTTAGCTTTATCTGAAGGAATTTGATAATCAGGATCGTGAATAATGCTGTTTCTGGCGCGATGGGCTTCCAAGAGCTGATCACGATTAGAAAGCTGATCGGGAGCAAGCAATTTTAATCTTTCCTCTAAAGTTTCACCTTTATAACCCATTCTGTTCAATGTTTCATCTAAAATATCTTCTGCCTCAAGAATGGCTAGTTTATATTCAGCTTCTGAAGGAATTTCTAAGCGCCCTTTAATTTTACTCCATCTTTTGTTAACCTGCCCCTTTCCATAAGATCTAAAATTATAAAACTCCATTAGGTCCTGCCAGATACGAATCTTATAATAGCCAGTAGTCTTGATGAAATAAATAATAAGTCCAATAAAGAGCAGAATTAAGATTACGGAAATAGCTTCTAAGGCTATAAAAAAACCTTGGGATTGGGCGGCGATTAAATAATCTGTAAGGTTTTTAATATTTGGCATAATTTAGATATTTTTTTCTAAAATTTGGCCTAATCCAAAAATCTTATTTTCCTCAAAGGGCTGAGCAATTATCTGGAGGCCAACCGGTAAATTATCGACTTTACCAACTGGCAGAGATATTGCCGGCAGCCCCGCCAAATTAACCGCAATAGTAAAGATATCAGAAAGGTACATTGTTAAGGGATCTTTAATCTTCTCTCCGATTTTAAAGGCTGGGGTTGGAGAAACCGGCGTTAAAATTAGGTCAACTTTTTTAAAAGCTTCTTCAAAGTCTTTTTTAATTAATGTTCTAACTTTTTGGGCTCTTAAATAATAAGCTTCGTAATAACCAGCTGAAAGAGTATATGTACCAAGCATGATTCGTCTCCTTGTTTCTTCCCCGAAACCTTCTTCCCTGTTTTCTAAATAAACATCTAATAAATTCTGGCCTTTTAATTTTGAATAGCCGTATTTTATACCGTCATATCTTGCCAGATTTGCTGAAACTTCAGACGGCATAATAATATAATAACAACTTAGAGCATATTCAGTATGGGGCAAACTAATTTCCTCAATCTTGGCTCCCAGAGTCTCAGCTTTTTTTATTGAATTTTTAATAATATTTTCAACTCCAGGATCTGTTCCTTTGATAAAATATTCTTTAGGAACTCCAATCCGTAAGTCTTTAATCTGGAGTTGATAATTGGAAGAGTCTGGATTAAGGATAACGCTGGTTGAATCCAGAGGGTCTTTCCCTGAGATGACTTCAAAGACAATCTTTGCATCTTCAACATTCTTTGTTATTGGCCCTATCTGGTCTAAAGAAGAAGCCATTGAAATCAAGCCGTAGCGGGAAACTGCTCCATAGGTTGGTTTTAGTCCAACTACGCCACAAAAGGAAGCCGGCTGACGAATTGAGCCTCCAGTATCGGATCCCAGGGCAAAAACACAAAAATTAGCCGCCACTGCCGCTGCAGATCCTCCTGAGGAACCGCCAGGAACCCGATCTGAGTCATAAGGATTTCTAGTCGTAAAAAAGCCTGAATTCTCTGTCGAAGACCCCATAGCAAATTCATCTAAATTGGTTTTCCCTAGAACTATAGCTCCTTGGTCTCTCAATCTTTTAATAACCGTTGCATCATAGGGTGCAATATAATTCTCAAGAATCTTAGAGGCGGCAGTGCATCTTAATCCTTCAACTAGGATATTATCTTTAACTGCTATTGGGATGCCGGCCAGTAAAGGAAGAGTTTTGCCAGAAATAATTAAATCATCTACTTCCTTCGCCTTTAAAAATGCTGAATCTTTGTTTAATGATAAGAAAGAAAGAATTTTTTTGTCTTTTTCTTCGATCCTATTAAAAAAATTTCTTACTAATTCAGTGGCCGAAATTTCTTTTCTCTTTAATTTCTGAAGGGCTTGGCTAATGGTAAGCTCATCTAATTCCATAATCACAGAATACTTTTAACTCTAATATGCCCTTCTTTTTTATCCGGTACCTGTTCAAGTATTCTTTTCTTAACTTCTGAATCTTGCTGTTTTATTTCATCTTCCCGCACCACATTTTCAACGGAAATTGAGTGGCTAGTAGGCAAGACATTAGAAATATCAACTTTTTTGAGCTGTTCAATATAATCTAAAATTTTTGATAATTCCCGCTGAAATTTTTCTTCTTCTTTTCCAGTGATTCCTAGCCTTGCCAATTTAGCTATATGTCGAACTTCTTCCCTAGAGATCATATTAAAAATAAAGGTTATTAAAAGCCAATTTTTCCTCTTTTAGCGTGGGGGTTCTAAATATTCTTTCTCCACTAATACTTCTTCTAAAGTGTCAAGATTTTCTAAAACCTGACCTGCTCCGCGGACTACGGCGGTTACCGGATCATCGACCATTTTAGTCTTTATTTTTGTTTCCTTAGCAACTAATATATCCAATCCTCGTAGAAGGCTTCCTCCGCCGGCTAAATAAATTCCCCTTGCCATAATGTCAGCTAATAATTCAGGAGGCGTTTCTTCAATTGTGGTTTTAATTTCATTAACAATTTGCCTTACTGACCTCTCCATTGCTTTTCTTATTTCATCGTCAGAAACTATGATTTCCTCTGGCAGGCCGGTGATTAGGTTTCTTCCCCGCATTGGCATATCTTTTTTCTCCTTCAATAGATAGGCTGATCCAATACCAATCTTTATATCTTCTGCTGTCCTCTCGCCAATTGCCAGCTTATATTCTTCCTGGGCTGCCTGGATAATATCTGAATTTAACTTATCTCCAGCTATCCTCAAGCTTTTAGCCAAAACTATTCCACCAAGAGAAATAACTGCTACTTCAGTTGTTCCTCCGCCAATATCAATAATAAAATTACCGCCCGCTTCCTGAATGGGAAGTTTTGCTCCAATAGCTGCTGCCATTGGTTGCTCAATTAGAAAAACTTCTCTAGCTCCGGCGCTGCGAGTGGCGTCGGCAACAGCCTTTTTTTCCACTTCTGTGACTCCGCAGGGAATACCAATAATCACTCTTGGCCGCGGGCTTAGAATAAACCTTTTCTTATGAGCTCTCTCAATAAAATACTTGAGCATTTGTTCGGTTACTTCAAAGTCTGAAATAACTCCTTGCACTAAAGGTCGAGTGGCAACAATGTGAGCAGGAGTTCTGCCTACCATTTTCTTAGCTTCGTCCCCGATGGCAACAATCTGGCCCGTTTTCTGATTAATTGCCACTACCGAGGGCTCCTGAATAACGATCCCCCTGCCCCGAACATAAACTAAGGAAGTTGCTGTTCCTAAGTCAATTGCGATATCTTCAGAAAAATAAGAAAAAAATCTTTTTAACATGTAAATTTTAATTGATTGCTGGCTAAGAATTGATCTGCTGAATAATGCTTTTAATTTTTGCTAATTTAATTATATTTTCGTTTCTTTTTTTAATTTCTATACAATTTTTTATTGATGTTCTCTCGCTAACCACCAGACGATAAGGGATACCGACTAGATCAGCATCAGCAAACTTTTCCCCGGCGGTTTTATTGTTTCTATCGTCGTATAGTACTTCAATATTTGCTTTTTGTAAATCCTGGTATAATTTTTCGGAAAATTTCTTAATCTTTATATTATTCTCAATTTGAATTAAATGGATTTGATAAGGAGAAACTTCAGCGGGCCAAATAATTCCCTTCTCGTCATTAGATGTTTCAACAATAGCGCCCATTAATCTTCCTAACCCTATGCCATAACATCCCATTAAAACTGTTTTCTTTTTCCCTTCTTTATTAATAAAAGTGAGGTCAAAAGGCCGGGAAAATCTATCCATTAGCTTGAAGATATTTCCTACCTCAATTGATTTTTTGACTACTAGATTTTTATTCCCACATTGAGAACACTTATTCTTTTCCCGTTTTATGATTTCTCTATTAATTGCTAACTTACATTTTTGACAAAGATAAATCTCGTCTTCACCGAAGGGAGTAATAGTCTGGAATTCGTGGGAATATTGAGAGAAAGTCCCCCCCGAAGCTAAGCATAAATAAGTTATTTTCTCTAGACCGCATCTTTTAAATATCTTAAAATAAGCCTTTTTCACTTTATCATAATAATTATCCAGGTCTTTCTCGTCTCTGTGGAAAGAATATAAATCTTTCATCATAAACTCAACCCCTCGCAAGAGTCCTGATTTAACCCTTAATTCATCACGAAATTTATTCTGAATCTGATAAACATAGAAAGGTAAATCCCTATGGGTCCGCAAGAATTCTTTAGCTAGAGGCACAACAATCTCTTCATGGGTCCAACCTAAACTATAATCTTTATTCTGGCGACTTTTTAATTTGAACATTTCAGGATACTTCCAGCGATTAGTAATCTCCCAAGCCTTTCTTGGATTAAGGGTGGGCATAAATATTTCTTGACCCCCGATTTTATTCATTTCTTCTCTGATTATTTCCTCTATTTTTTTGTGAACCTGCCAACCCAAAGGTAAAAAGGTATAAACGCCTGCCATTAATTTTCTAATAAATCCCCCCCTAATTAAAAGCTGGGCATTAATACTTTTTTCATCTTTTGGTAGTTCTCTTAAAGTTTTAGTAAAAAGTTGAGACAGTCTCATATTAAAAGAAAAATCTTTGAATATCTTTGAAGGTAACAAAAATCATTAAGGCAATAAGAGCGATAAAGAAAAAGGCAGTCACTCGCTGTTCAATAGCTACTGGTATTGGTTTTCCTCTAATTTTTTCGATTAATAAAAACATTAATTTCCCTCCATCAAATGCTGGAATTGGTAGAATATTTAAAAGGGCCATATAGATAGATATCACTGCAATAAAATTTAGAAAATAATTTATTCCTAGTTGACTAATATCAGTCAGTAAACCAAAAATTCCTACTGGCCCAATTATCTGCACTCCGGTTGGCTGGCCCTGGATTGCATTTGAAATTGCTTGCCCCCAGCCCTGTATAACTATAATTGTTAAATTCCCGGTCATTAATATTCCTTGCAAAGGAGCTTGATACCAAAGATATCTTACTATTGCTGTCCTCGCCAATGCTATTCCTATTGCTCCTTCCTTTTCTGGAGGAGAAATACGAGGGACTAATGAGGCGTTGAAGGTTTCTTTCCCCCTCTTTATTATTAAGACAACCTCTCGCCCTTTGTGCTGTTCAGTAAATTCCTGAACTTCTTTAACCTTAGTGACTGTTAATTGTTGATTATCAATTGAAAGTTTTTCTATTGTATCACCAATTTTCAGGCCGGCTTTTTCTGCTGGTGAATCCTTAGCAACTGTAATTATCTGCACTCTTGGATTAGTTAGATTCTGGCCGGCTTCATCGGAAATAGTCTGAGGAAACCCTGACCATTGTATAAAGCTTAGTAAAATCGCTGAAATTATCCAAAAAGAAATTACGCCGGCTAAAACAATCACAGCCCTCTGCCAGATCGGTTTCGCACTAAAGCTTAAAGGGTTTTTTATATTTTCTTCTTCGCCATAAAGCTTAACAAAAGCGCCAAAAGGCAATAAATTTATAGAATAAATAGTCTCGCCAATTTTTTTACCGAGAACTCTCGGCGGTAACCCAACTCCAAATTCTTCGACAAGAACTCCAAAACGCTTGGCCATTATAAAATGGCCAAATTCATGAAGGACTACAAGCCCCATTAAAGCAATAAAAGCAACGGTAATAGTTAAAAGCATAAAATGAAAAATTATTCCATTATTTCTTTTCTTTTTCTCTCCACTATCTCCTCAATTTTCTTATTATATTCCTCAACCAAATCTTGAAGTTTGTCTTTGCCGCGAAATTTATCGTCTTCTCTAATTTTCCCTTCTCGAAATTCTCCCTGAATTTTATCCCAGGCATCTTCTCGCCATCTTCTTATTGTTTTTTTTGCCTCTTCCTGTTTCCCTGATAAAATTCTTAATAATTCTTTACGGTATTCTTCGGTTACTTGCGGAAGGGAAATTCTGACAAAATCTTTATCGACAATAGGAGCCGACCCTAAGCTAGATTTAGAAATGGCGGCCACAATTGGCTCAATATAAGATTTATCCCAAGGTTGGATGCTAATTTGCCTCGGCCCAGCTAAAGATATGGCGGCCAACTGTCTTAAGGGAAATTTCTGCCCGAAGCAATTAACTTCGAGATCCTCCACTAAAGAGGGTGTCGCCCGGCTGGTTCTAATCTTTGCCAACTCTCTATCAAAAAAATTTATCACTTTCTCTAATTCTGGCTTAATCTGATCAATGATTTCCTGATAATTCATTATTTAAAATAAAAAATAATTATTTTATATTTCGAGCATTAATTGCTCTAAGGCCAATCTTTGATTGACATTAGTAGTTGAGATCAGGAAATTAATGTTTTGAATAGTGTTAATAATACTTTTAACCCTGTCCAGAGAATATCCTGTTTGGTCGTTCTTGAGAGTTCTAAATAAAATTTCTCTGAAATATCTCAGCCAAATGTCTAATAATTCTTTTACGTTATATTTTTTTGAAACCGCGTCTTTAATATATTGGAAGCGAAAGATTAGGTCGGACTGCCTGATTTGAACCATTTCTTTTACTTTTTGGTTTTGGTATTCTAATTTTTGGGGATTTAAAAGAAAATCAGTGGCTAACCCTGGTCTACCAAAAGAAAGAAAAGCTATTTTGTTGGTCTCTTCTTGAGGAATTCTCTGTTTTTTAAGATAATCTTCGATTTCAGAAATTGGCACGGGGGAAAATCTTATTTTTTGGACTCGAGAAAGAATGGTTGAGAAAAGAAGTTCGGGATATTCCGTAATTAAAATTAAAATAGCCTTTCCGGAGGGTTCCTCTAAGGTTTTAAGAATGCAACTCTGGGCTTCAGAATTCATACAATGAGCCTGGTCTATAATAGCTGACTTAAAGGGGGCAGAAAATGGCCGGAGCGATAATCTCCACTGAAGATTTCTAATTTGAGAGATCTGAATCTCTTTCCCTACTGGCTCAATCCAAAAAAGATCGGGGTGTTGTCTTTTCTGAATGTCTTTACAGCTAAAACACTGCTGGCAGGGTTTTGATAACTGGTTATTATTTTGACAGTTAAGAAACTTAATGAACTCAAGGGCTAAAGTTTTTTTCCCTAGCCTTTCTTGACCAAAAAATAAATAAGCATGAGAAAGGCGGTTAGTTTCGGCTGATTTTTTTAAAAATTGCCATTGCTTTTGGTGCCCGATAATCATATTAGAACTTACCCTTTATTTTTTTGACATAATACTTTTTTTATATATCTCAAGATTTTCCAAAACCACCCCTGTCCCTTTGGCTACACAAAATAGAGGTTCTTCGGCAATAAAACAAGGGACTCCTGTCGAATTAGCAATTAATTCATCTAGATTTCTCAAAAGTGCTCCTCCTCCAGAAAGAACCATGCCTTTGTCCATAATATCGGCTGAAAGCTCAGGAGGTGTTTCTCTTAAAACCCTTTTTATAACCTGAATAATTTCAGCCAAAACATCGGAAATCGCCTCACAGATTTCGTTAGAAGAAACTTTTATCATTCGAGGAAGACCCAAGATTAAATCTCTCCCCCGGATTTCAAGAAATCTTTCATCTTTTTCTGGAAGAGCTGTCCCAATCTTTATTTTTAGCTCTTCTGCAGTTTGCTCTCCAATGGCTAAATTATATTTTTTCTTAATAAATTCTGAAATGGCAAGATCTAGTTTGTCGCCGGCAACCCTTACGGAATTGGAGGCAACTATTCCACCGAGAGAAATAACTGCTACCTCTGCAGTTCCTCCGCCAATATCAACAATTAAATGTCCTGAGCAAGCATTAATTGGAATTCCTGCGCCAATAGCTGCCAGAATCGGTTCTTTAGCAACAAAGACTTGTTTTGCTCCTGCGGCTAAACCCGCCTCAATAACTGCTCTTTTCTCAGTTGAGGTTATACCAGCTGGCACAGCGATCATAAGTTCGGGTTTAAAAAAACGGAATTTTCCCTCCACTTTTTCAATAAAATAT
>Ga0315294_10002416_pt1 | contig 20418 bp, 17 predicted proteins | sample YL17G13_40_MG_FD_203626 | JGI IMG/M metagenome (GOLD analysis project Ga0315294, IMG submission 203626) | Sediment microbial communities from Yellowstone Lake, YNP, Wyoming, USA - YL17G13_40 | ecosystem: Environmental > Aquatic > Freshwater > Lake > Sediment | place: USA: Wyoming | collected...
TGCATACTAAAATAGGGTCAGTTATGGAGGAAATGTATTTATTTAATATAGATGCAAAAGTTGAAGAATTAGCCCATCATTTTAAAAATAGTGATAATAGAGAAAAAGCCGTTTTTTATTTAAATAAAGCTGGAGAAAAAGCCCAATCTTTATATGCTTTTTCCAATGCGGTGAATTATTTTCAGGATTGTATTGATATTTTAGAAACCGAAAAACTTGAAAAGGAACGACTGGCTCAACTTTCAGAAATTAATAATAAATTAGCTTTCTCACAATCGATTATCGGGAAGAGAAAAGAAGCAGAAATAAATTTAAATAAAGCCTTGGAATATGGTAGGAAAATTAAAAATAAAAATAACGAATCTTTGGTATTAATGAGTATGGGAAATTTATATGGAGATATGGGGCAGTGGGATAAGGCAATTGAATATTTTCAAAATAGTCTCTCCATCACTAATAGAATAGGCAATTTAAAAAGAAAAGCGAGCACCTTAAAAGGTATAGGATTAGCCTGTCTATTTAAAGGTGATACCTCTACAGGATACACTTATCTTAAGGAAAGTTTAAAAATCTGTAAAGAGATAAAAGCTTTAGACATTTATGCCATGGTTTTAAATAATATGGGAATATATTATGATATGTTAGGTAAGTGGGAAAAGGCAATTGAAGCATATAAAGAAAGCCTATCCATTGCTAAAAAGATGAAAAATATTATGGTTATCTCTAATATTATGAATAACATTGGATTTGCCTATTCTTCCCTAAAGGAATCAAAACAAGCTATTTATTTTCTGAAGGAGAGTGTTAAAATAGCTGATAAAATTGGAGACATATATAATAAGGGAATTAATTATATTCATTTAGGAGAGGAATACCTAATTAAAAATAAATTTAAAGAGGTAAAATTTTATATTTCCAATGCAGAAAAAATATTTATAGAATTAGAAGACCAGTTAGGATTAGCAGATATATATAGATTGAAAGCCAAGTTATTTAAAAAATTAAAAAGATGGGAAGATTCTGAAATATTTTTTAAAAAAGCTATAAAAATATATTCTCAATTTGGTGATAAAATAAACGAGGGTGAAACTTATTATGAATGGGGAGATATGTTAATTTTAAAGAAGGATATAGGTTTAGCTAAAAATAAATTAATTAAATCTCAAATAATATTGAGAAGTATTGGTGCCAAAAAATATCTGAGAGAAATTGAAAATAAATTGAATGATTTAAAAAACAATAAATGAAAAAGCATTAAAAATATCAATTCATTTGCTTTTTGCATTTTTTATTATATAATATAAGAGGGGATGGCAAAGTGGAGTTTAAATATTTTGAATAAACTCCCGATAATAGCAAATCAATCGAAAGGTTGAGACGCAAAGTCACAGATCTAAAACTATTAATTTAGTTAAGATGGCTGGGCTACCGAAGGAGGGATTGCAAATGAAGAAAAGAATAGATTTTAAACTTCTATCTATTCTCTTTTTGATAGTATTAGTCTTTTTTGCTATATCTACTTTTGCCATTGCTGATAAAAAAGAAATGGTTGAAGAGTGGATTGATGCAGAAGAAGGCGGTTCTATCACTCTCAAGGATCTTACTATTACTTTTGGTCCAGATGTCCTGAAGAAGGATACTAAAATTCACATCATCTATTTCGGTGATGGTGAATATCAAATTGGATCAGAAGTAAAAGTAAATGGAACATTTACCCTATATTTTGCCAACTTGCCAACAGTAGTAATGACTTTTAAACAAGGTGAGTGGGTAGAGTTAACTTGTATTAATGGATATGTAGAAACTAATCATTTTTCACGATATCGTGGTTGTTAGTAAGTTTCTAATATCTTAAGGCCATCCCCCCCATAAAAAATATTAAAAAATAGAATAGAAATAACCCCGGAAGAAATTCTGGGGTTTTAATTTTATATTTTTATGATGTCTTTCATCGGAAAAAATAGTATTCTGCTATTAATTGACGCTTATCTGGTAGCTATGTTAAAATCAGTAAGACCATCTATATTATGATTATAACCCAAAAAATATACAAAATAGCAGTGTAGGGGCTTGATTCATCAAGCCCGCAATAAGGACGGGTCAGATAAATCTGACCCCTACAAAAACAGAAAAGAAGTAGGGTCGTATTGCATACGCCCAAAGAATGACAATAAAAAGAAATGGGAATGACCTAAAGATATGGAGAATTAATTGTATGTCAGAGGAGAAAGATCCTTATAGTAAATTAAAAAAGCAGATGCATTTGGCCAGAATAGTTTACCACATACCTAATTTTATAAAATTATCTTTAAGGTTGCTTAAAGATAAGAGAGTGCCTTTTTTTCCTAAATTGTTAGTATATGGAGCAATTGTATATGTATTATCTCCTTATGATTTATTGCCTGATTTTTTGATTCCCTTCTTGGGATATTTTGAAGATATTATTATATTAATTTTTTGTTTAATCGGCTTAGTTAAATTAAGTCCATCAGAGGTTGTAGAAGGGCATGTAAAGGCAATCGATATAGAAAATAAGCAAAGATATAGATTTTTTCGCTGAGAAAGGGTTATTAATTTTATGCGAATTGGTATTAAATCCTTAGGGTGTCCTAAAAATTTAGTGGATACTGAAATAATTTGTGGAATATTAAAAGAAAAAGGACACCAGATAAGCGGACAGATTAATAATTCGGAAATAGTAATTATAAATACCTGCAGTTTTATAAAAGATGCGGTAGAAGAATCAATAGAAGAGATTCTTTCTCTGGCTAAGTTAAAAAAAGAAGGAAAGATAAAACATATAATAGTAATCGGATGCCTCCCTCAAAGATATAAAGATAATAATTTAAGTCAGGAACTTCCTGAAGTTGATGCTTTTTTGGGAGTGGGAGAGTTATTAGAGATTGATGAGATAATAGAAAAAATTATGCAGAGTGAAAAAATCTATCAGGTAAACCGCAAACCCGATTTTATATATAACCATACTACTCCTCGAACCATTTTAACCCCCCAACACTATGCCTATATCAAAATATCAGAAGGTTGTCAGAATAATTGCTCCTATTGCCTGATTCCTCAAATTAGAGGAAATTATCGTAGTAGAAAAATGGAAGATATAATTACAGAAGTAAAAATGCTTTCTGAAAAACAAAAACTTTCCGAGATAATTTTAGTCGGTCAAGATACTACTTTATATGGAATTGATCTCTATAAAGAATATAAATTGGCTGAATTATTAAAAAGACTTTCTCTTCTTAAGTTAGAAAATCTAAAATGGATTAGACTATTATATACTCATCCTCTTCATTATAATGATGAATTAATCGAAGTGATAGCTAGTTATCCCAGGATATGCCCGTATTTAGATTTACCTTTACAACATATAAGTGATAAAATATTAAAAAATATGAATAGACCAATTGATAAAAGATATGTTATTGATTTGATAAATAAGTTAAGAGATAGAATTCCTAATTTAGCTTTACGCACTACTTTTATAGTCGGATTTCCTGGTGAAACCGATCAAGATTTTGAAGAATTGTTGAATTTTATAAAAGAGGTAAGATTTGAAAGGTTAGGGGCATTTATTTTTTCTAAAGAAGAAGGAACTCCAGCTTTTAACTTTTCTCAACAAATTCCTATACGAATAAAGAAGGAGCGTTTAGAAAAATTAATGATTGCCCAACGGAAAATTTCTAAAGAAATAAATTCTTCTTATCTAGGAAAAGAAATTGAAGTTTTAGTTGATGAGATAACTTCGGGTAAATCAAAGTTAGCCATTGGCCGCACTCAAGCTGATGCCCCCGATATAGATGGAAAGGTAATCATAAAAACAGATAAAGTTGAGCCTGGGAAGTTTATAAAAGTAAATATTATAGACACTTCTGAATATGATTTAGTGGGTGAAATTAGAAAATAATGGAAAAATATGGAGAGGGAGGTATTAATCTTGATTAAAGAAAGATTAAAAATATTTAGAGATAAAATAGAAAAAGAAAAAATAAAAATTGAAGGATTTTTAGTTACTAACTTAAAAAACTTATATTACTTAAGTGACTTTGATGGAGAAGGAATTGCCCTGATTACTAAAGATAAAAACTATTTGTTAACTGATTCACGTTATACTGAGCAAGCTCAAAAGGAAAGCCCAGATTTTAAAATTATAACTGAAGAGCCAAACCATGAAAATGCTCGAATAGAGGCATTAGATAAAATAATAAAGAGAAAAAAGATAAAAAAAATAGCTTTCGAAAGTAATACTTTAAGTTATACTGATTATTTGAAATATTTCAATAGTTTTAAATCTATAGATTTTTTACCTACTGAGAACCTAATTGAACAGATAAGAATGATTAAGGATAAAGAAGAAATTACTATAATCAAGAAAGCGGCTCAAATAACTACCGAAACTTTAAAAGAAGTATTTGAAATGATTAAACCAGGTATACGAGAGCTTGATATTGCTACCGAGTTATCTTATACTATGAGGAAAAAGGGTGCCCAAAAAGAGGCTTTTGACCTTATTATTGTATCAGGGGAAAGATCGTCTTTGGTTCATGGAAAACCGTCTGAGAGAAAAATTACTGAAGATGAACTAATCATTATTGATATGGGGGCAAATTATCAAAACTATAATTCTGATTTAACTCGAACTATAGTTTTAGGTAAGGAAAATGATAAGCAAAAAGAAATATTTTCTATTGTTTTAGAAGCCCAGGAAAAAGCCCTTGAATTTTTAAAACCAGGGATAAAATGTAAAGAAGTAGATTTTATTGCGCGGAATATAATTGAAAAAAAGGGGTATGGAAAATATTTTGGACATAGTTTAGGTCATGGGGTAGGGTTGGATATTCACGAATTGCCCCGTGTTTCTTTTAATGATGAAACTATTCTTTTACCCGGAATGGTAATAACCATAGAGCCTGGGATATATTTACCTGAGACTGGCGGAGTCAGGATTGAAGATTCAGTTCTGATTACCGAAGAGGGATATGAAATATTAACCTGGTTTCCTAAAATTCTTAATTTATAAAATATATGAAGACGGGTCGGATAAATCCGACCCCTACAAAATATAAAGAGGAGGGAATGTATGAATAATTTAAAGAAAGTTGATCCTGAAATTTTTGAAGCTATAAAAAATGAAGAAAATCGTCAAAAAAATACCATCGAACTAATTGCCTCAGAAAATTTTGTATCTTCAGCAGTATTAGAGGCCCAGGGTTCAGTTTTAACTAATAAATATGCAGAAGGATATCCTGGTAAAAAATATTATGGTGGGTGTAAATACATTGATATAATAGAAAATTTAGCCATTGCAAGGGCTAAAGAAATATTTAAAGCTGACCATGCTAATGTTCAGCCACATTCTGGCTCACAGGCAAATATGGCAGTTTATTTTAGTGTCTTAGAAGTAAGAGATACCATTTTAGCGATGAACCTTTCTCATGGAGGCCATCTTACCCATGGAAGTCCAGTTAACTTTTCGGGAAGATTCTTTAATATTATACCTTACGGAGTAGGAAAAGATACTGGACGAATTGATTATGATAACTTGCGAGATTTAGCTTTAAAACATAAACCAAAATTAATCATTGCTGGAGCGAGTGCTTATCCTCGCGAAATAGATTTTTCCATCTTTAGGTCTATTGCTGATGAAGTAGGGGCATATTTAATGGCTGATATTGCCCATATTGCTGGATTAATTATCGCCGATCTTCATCAAAGTCCTATTCCTTACTGTCATTTTGTTACTAGTACTACTCATAAAACTTTAAGAGGGCCAAGAGGTGGTCTAATTTTATGTAAAGAAGATTATGCTCGAGTAATTGATAAAACTATATTTCCAGGCATTCAAGGCGGACCATTAATGCATGTGATTGCTGCTAAAGCAGTATGTTTTAAACAGGCAATGACTACCGAATTTAAAGAATATCAAAGACAAATCGTTAAAAATGCGAAAATCTTAGCTGCTAAATTAATGGAATTAGATTATAATTTAGTTTCAGGTGGAACAGATAATCACTTAATGTTAGTAGATTTAAGAAATAAAGGAATTACCGGAAAGCAAGCCGAAAAGGCTTTGGAAGAAGCCGGAATTACGGTTAATAAAAATGCGATTCCTTTTGATACCCAAAGTCCTATGATTACCAGTGGAATAAGAATTGGCACACCAGCAGTTACTACCAGAGGGATGAAAGAGAAAGAAATGATCCTAATAGCAGAGATGATTAGTCGAGTTCTAAATAATATAGAAGACCAGAAGATAAAAGAAGAAGTAAGAATAGAAGTAGAAAATATTAATAAGAAGTTTGCTTAAGAAAAAAGGGGAGGTTTTAATTTGATTTCTATCAGTGATATTAAAAAAGGTATGATCATTGAGTTTAAAAATGAAATATATACCATTGTAAATTTTCAACATGTAAAAGTAGCAATGAGAGGTGCTTTAATCAGAACCAATCTAAAAAATATTAGAACTGGTCAGGTTACTGAAAAAACATTTAAACCCGTAGATAAAATGGAACAAGTAATGATTGACAAAAAAACTATGCAATATTTGTATAAAGATGGTGATAATTATTATTTTATGAATAAAGAAAATTATGAACAAACTTCCTTATCTAAAGAACAATTAAGTGATTTAACTGATTTATTAAAAGAAGGTAATGACGTTGATATTATGTTTTATAAAGAAAGGATGATAGGTGCAGAGTTACCTAATTTTATAAATTTAAAAGTTACTAAAACTATGCCTGGGGTTAAGGGAAATACGGTATCTGGTGCACTTAAACCAGCAACTTTAGAGACTGGAGTAATAATTCAAGTTCCCTTATTCGTCAAAGAAGGAGATGTAGTCAAAATTGATACCAGAGAAAAGAAATATTTAGAAAGAGAATGAAAATAGTATATAGTATATCGTATATAGTATGTAGTAAGAAATTTAGAATCCGGTAGTTAGAATTCAGAATAACGCTGTACGCGATACGCAATACGAGTTAGAGGTGGTATAACTAATGCAAACTATAAAAAATGATTTAGGAGAAATAAATATTTCTAACGAAACCATCGGAAATATAATCAGTTTAAATTTAGCTGAGGTTAAAGGTGTGGTGGGAAGTAGAAAAACAATTATGAAAGAAATAACTGATATGTTAATGGGAAAGGCAAGTACAAATAACTTAGAAAATGCTTCCCGCACCATAAAAGTAGAAATAAAAGAGAATAATATATTTATAGATTTATTTATTATTATAAAATATGGAGTAAGAATGCCTGATATAGCTTGGGATATTCAAAATAGAATTAAAGAAGAAATAATAAAAAAAATAGGTACAGATATCAGAGAAATAAATATACATATTCAAGGAATCCAATTTCCTAAAAAAACACAGAGCAGGAAAGATTTAGTTGCTTCTAATCTATTTATAAAAGTATTCTAAAAATTGTTTATATCAACTCATAAATAGACTTTAAGTTATCAATTAAAAGAATTTTATCGTAATATTAGTGTAATCTAAATGTATTTTAGGTAGTCATTCCATAGGGAGGAACAATGGGAGGAAGAAGATTATCCCGAGAATTAGCCTTAAAAGTACTATTTCAAATTGATTTAGTTAATACCAATATGGAAGAAGCACTAAAATATAACTTCGAAAGTAATGAACTTTCTAAAGAAGTTAAGGAATTTACTATAATATTAGTAAGGGGGGTTCTAAGTAATTTAGCTGAAATCGATAAGGAAATTAAAAGCTACACTAATAATTGGTCCTTAGAAAGAATCACCAATATTGATCGAAATATCCTGCGTATAGCTATTTACGAAATATTATATATAAATAATATACCTAAAAGCGTTTCCATTAATGAAGCAGTCGAATTAGCTAAAAAATATAGCACAAAAAGCTCTTTTAGCTTTGTAAATGGAGTTTTAGGGAAAATTAATAAAATAGATAAAATATTGAAGAAAATAGATTAAAAAATTATGGTTAATTATACAGAAGCTAAAATTTATACAGTTTCCAGAATCACTAAATATATAAAAAATCTTTTTGAAAATGATTTTAACCTACAAGATATATGGATATTAGGAGAAATTTCAAATTTTAAATTACATTCCTCCGGGCATATGTATTTTGTACTTAAAGATCAGGAAAGCCAGATTAAAGGTGTTATGTTTAAAGGAAATACCCTTAGCTTACGATTTATGCCTCAGGATGGAATGAAAGTTAAAGTAAGAGGAGATATTAGTGTTTATGAAAGGAGAGGGGAATATCAATTATATGTAAAAGAAATTGTAGAAGCGGGTAAAGGTGAGCTTTATTTAGCCTTTGAAAGATTAAAAGAAAAGCTTAAGGCGGAAGGACTTTTCTCAGAGGAATTTAAGAAAAAATTACCCCTTATTCCTAAAAATATTGCGGTTATAACTTCCCCTACTGGAGCGGCAATTAGAGATGTTATAACTATATCGCTAAGAAGATTTCCTAATCTTTCCATCTTAGTTGTTCCTTCCTTAGTTCAAGGAACACTCGCGGCGCAAGAAATTGCTAAAAAGATAGATTTTTTAAATAAACATTTTAATAATTTAGATTTCATTATCCTTAGTCGAGGTGGAGGTTCTTTAGAAGAATTATGGGCTTTTAACGAAGAAATATTAGCTCGTAGTATCTATAATTCTAAAATACCTATAGTTTCGGCTATAGGACATGAAACAGATTTTACTATTTCAGATTTTGTGGCTGATTTACGTTGTTCTACCCCCTCCGCTGCAGCTGAAATGACTATACCAGATAAAAGTAGTTTAATAAATAATATAAATTTATTAAATAGCAAACTAAACAAAGCCATAAAAAGAAATCTTGAATTAAAGGTGGAGAATATAAATTCTATAAACAAAAGCATTCAATATCAAGGACCAGAAAATAAGATTAATCAATATTATCAATATATCGATGAATTTAGTGTTCGTATAAAATTAAGGATTAAGCATCAAATAGAATTATATGAAGAAAAAATAAAAAAAGATAAACAAAGGTTGGATTCATTAAACCCTGGTGCGGTAATTGAACGTGGATATAGTATTTGTAGAAAAATACCGGGTAAAGAGATTATTAAAAGACTAAATCAGGTTGAAATTGGTAATGAAATAGAAGTTATTATAAGTGATGGAAAAATGTTAGGTAAAGTCGATAAAAAGGAGGCTATTTCAAAATGAAAACAAAGAAAAAAAATGAAGATATTCAATTTGAAGATTATTTAAAAAGATTAGAAAAAATTGTAAACCAATTAGAGGAAGGTGAATTGACTTTAGATGAATCAATAAAACTCTATGAAGAAGGTATGAATATCTCCAAATTATGTTTAGATAAATTAAATAAAGCTAAACAAAAGATAGAACAATTAGTTATTGAAAATGAAGAAAAATATTCTACTAAACCTTTTTCTATAAAAAAAGAGGAAGATACAGATAATGAATTTTAAAGATTATTTAGAAGATAAAAAAAATATTATCGATAAGGCTTTAGATAAATTTTTACCACCAGAAAATAAATCACCTTTCATTATTCATCAAGCAATGCGTTACAGTGTTTTTAGTGGAGGAAAGAGGATAAGACCGATTTTAACTTTAACAACGGCTGAATTATTAGACCAAGAAATAGAAAAAGTAATAAGTGCGGCTTGCGGGATTGAATTAATTCATACTTTTTCTTTAATTCATGATGATTTACCTTGTATAGATAATGATGACTTTAGACGGGGAAAACCCAGTAATCATAAAGTATTTGGAGAAGCTATAGCCTTATTAGCCGGTGATGCTCTTCTGGTTTCTGGATTTGAACTAATAGCAAAAAACTCGGGAGTAAAAGGAATAAAAAAACAGTCTATTATAAACTTGATCAAAGAAATATCTTTTTATATCGGGACAGATAATATGTTAGGAGGGCAGGTAGAAGATATAAATCCAGGAAACAAAAATATAAAAAAAGAAGATTTATATAATCTTTATATGAAAAAAACCGCTGCTTTAATATGTGTTTCCATTAGGGCAGGAGCAATCTTATCTAATGCCAGCCAAAGGCAACTTAAAGCCTTAACCAGATATGGAGAAAATATAGGACTAGCTTTTCAAATTGTTGATGATATGCTCGATATTATGCAAGATGAAAGGGTTATGAAAAAACCTACTTATCCTAACCAATATGGTATAAAAGAATCAAAGAATGAAGCTGATAGGTTAATTAAAGAAGCAAAAGATTCATTAAAAATATTTAATAATAAAGCAGAAACATTAAAAAATTTAGCTGATTATATTATTTCGAGAGAAAAGTAAAAAGAAGGAGGGAAAATGCTTAGACCGAATAATAGAAGATTTGATGAGATACGACCTATTAATATTTCCAGGAATTATATAAAATATGCAGAAGGATCCACTTTGATAAAAATGGGGGATACAAAAATAGTGTGTACTGCTTCAGTCGAAAATAAAGTACCTTTATTTTTGAGAGGGATGAAGCAGGGTTGGATTTCCGCAGAATATTCTATGATTCCCCGAGCAAATCAAATTAGAAATATTAGAGATTCCGTAAAAGGTAAAATAAACGGACGATCTTCTGAAATTCAAAGATTAATAGGAAGATCTTTAAGGGCTGTAGTTAATTTAAATGATTTAGGAGAAAGGACTATATGGATAGACTGCGATGTGATTCAAGCCGATGGTGGAACCAGGATTTCAGCCATTATTGGTTCTTTTATCGCCCTTTATGATGCTTTAAATTATCTGAATGCAGAAGGTCAATTAGATAAAATTCCCATAAAAGATTATATAGGCGCAATAAGTGTGGGAATAATTGATGGAGAAATGTTATTAGACTTAAATTTTAAAGAAGATTCTCAGGCCCAAGTAGACTTAAATATTGCTATGACTGAAAAAGGAGAAATAATTGAGATTCAAGGAACAGCTGAAAGCAGACCTTTTTCTAAAAGAAATTTACATGAATTGATTAAATTAGCTGAGGTAGGCATAAAAAAAGTAATTGAAAAAGAAAAAGAAATATTAGGAAAAATATGTTAGAAATAATTATTGCCACCAATAATTTAGGTAAAGTTAAAGAAATAAAAGATATTTTAGACAATTCCAATATTAAAATATTAACTAAGAAAGATTTTCCGCAGCTTCCAAAAATTGATGAGGATGGTAAAACATTTCAAGAAAATGCTCTTAAAAAAGCTTGTAAAATATCAGAATATACTGGGAAAGTTTGTTTAGCAGATGATTCTGGATTAGAAATAGATTATTTAGAAGGAAAACCTGGAATTTATTCTTCTAGATGGGGAAATAACGATGAAGAACGTATAAATAAAGTACTTAATTTATTAGAAAATGTTCCTGAAAACAAAAGAAATGCAAAATTTGTTTGTGTTTTAGTTCTTGCTTTTCCAGATGGAAGAAAATATATGGTGAAAGAAGAATGCCCAGGAAAAATTTCTTTTATTCCCAGAGGGAAATATGGTTTTGGTTATGATCCAATTTTTTTAATTCCTGAATATAACCAAACTTTCGCTGAATTAGGAGATAAGATTAAAAACCAAATTAGCCATAGAGGGAAAGCAATGAGAAGGATTATTAACATAATAAATGAATTAATCGTTAGTGAAAAAACTTAGCCAGGTTACAAGTTGCAAATTGCGAGTTATAAGTTTTCTATCTTGCACCTTGCATCTCGTTTTTTGAACCTACTAATTGAAAAATGATTTTTCTTCATGCAATACTCGATACTAATTTTATAATTGACTTATAAATATATTTCTTATATAATAACTTTTGTTTCGGGGCGTAGCGCAGCTTGGAAGCGCACCTGCTTTGGGAGCAGGGGGTCGGAGGTTCAAATCCTCTCGCCCCGACTTTGCGGGAATAGCTCAGTTGGTAGAGCGCCAGCCCTCCAAGCTGGCTGTCGCGGGTTCGAACCCCGTTTCCCGCTCCAAAGTATATCTACGCGCCCGTAGCTCAATAGGATAGAGCAACGGATTTCTAATCCGTAGGTTGGGGGTTCAATTCCCTTCGGGCGCGCCATATTATAAAATTAATATGGTGGGCGTAGCTCAGTTTGGTTAGAGCCCTGGATTGTGGCTCCAGAGGTCGGGGGTTCAAATCCCCTCGCTCACCCCAACTAATTATAAAGCGCTCGTAGCCCAATTGGATAGAGCTGCGGACTTCGGATCCGATGGTTGGGGGTTCAAGTCCCTCCGAGCGCACCAAAATTTTAGTTGAAAATGAAAGAACAAATGTTGTATTATAAATAAGGTTTTGCAATTTTTATTTGTGGGCCGTTAGCTCAGTTGGTAGAGCACCTGACTTTTAATCCGGGTGTCACAGGTCCGAGTCCTGTACGGCCCACCATTAAAAATGCGAGGGTGGTGAAACTGGTAGACACGCTGGACTTAGGATCCAGTGGGTAAAACCATGCGGGTTCGACTCCCGCCCTTCGCACTATAATTTACAATTAATTGTATCAATTAAAGGTAAAAAAAGGTGCCTGGCACCTTTTTTTCCTTTTTTTACCTTGTGGAGGTAGATATATAATGGTAGAGGTTAAAATAAAAGAACAAAAAGAAAATGAATTTCACCTGGAAATTGAAGTTGATAAAATAGAAGTAAATAATAAATTAGAAAATGTATATAATGATTTATCTTATCAAGCAAAAATACCAGGTTTTCGAAAAGGTAAAGTTCCAAGAAATATCTTAAATATGCATTTAGGAAGGGAATACTTTTACGAAAAAACAGCTGAAGAATTAATCCCGGATAGTTATATGGAAGCTATAAAAAAAATTAATATTGAACCTATTGAGCAAGCTAAAATAAAAATAATACAAATAGAAGAGAATAAGCCATTAATATTTGAAGCAATCGTGCAAGTAAAGCCAGAAGTTAAATTAGGTTCTTTTGATAAAATTACTGTATCTAAAGAAGATATAAAAATTACAGATTCTGATGTAGAAAATGAAATAAAAAGGATACAAGAAAATTTAGCTAAATTAAAAATTGTTAAAGATCGCCCAGCCAAAGAAGGTGACTATCTGGTAATTGATTCTGAAGGATATATTGACGGAAAGGTAATAAAGGGAAGTAAAGTGGAGAAACAGATGATTCAACTAAATAAAAGAACTTCGCCTGAATTCAACAAACAACTTTTAGACTGTTCAGCAGGGCAAGAAAAAGAGATAAAAATATTAGTGCCTATGGATGCTGAAGATAAAGAAATGGCAGGAAAAGAAATTATATACCAAGTAAAGGTAATGGAAATAAAAGAAAAAGAGTTACCGAAGTTAGATAGAGATTTTTTTAAGATTATAGGTAATTATGATAATTTAGATGACTTCAAGAAAGATATAAGTGAAAAATTAAAGAAGCAAGCGGAAATATTTAGTAAAAATGATTATGAAAGTAAATTATTAGAAAAAGTAGCCGAGGTTTGCGAGGTAAAGGTACCAGAAGTATTAATTGAAAGAGAATTAGACTATATGATGAAATCTTTAAATGATGATTTAAAAGCAAGAAAATTATCTTTACAAGATTATTATAATAGTATTAATACAAATGAAGAAAATATTAAAAAAGAATATAGAATTGTCGCTGAAAAAGAAATAAAACAAGAATTAGTTTTAGATAAAATTGCTCAAGAAGAAAATATTCAAGTCACTGAGCAAGAAATAAAAGATAAAATTAACACCATTGCCCAAGAAGTAAAACAGGATCCTATGAAAGTAGAAGCTACTCTTAAAAAGAATAATAATTTAGATGGTCTAAGAGAAAGCATAAAAAGAGATAAAATAGTAAATTTTCTAAATAAAAAAGTAGAAATAATAAATTCTAAAAAGGAGGGTGAATCCAAATGACTTTAGTACCAATTGTAATAGAACAGACTCCCCGGGGAGAGAGAGCATATGATATTTATTCTCGTTTGTTAAAAGATAGAATAATATTTTTGGGAACTGAGATAGATGATGCTACAGCAAATACCGTTATAGCACAATTATTATTTTTAGAAGCCTCCGACCCGGATAAGGATATTTATATTTATATTAATAGTCCAGGGGGTTCAGTAAGCTCAACTATTGCTATATATGATACAATTCAATATATTAAATCAGCTGTTTCAACTATATGCGTAGGTTTGGCGGCAAGCGGCGCAGCTTTAATATTAGCCTCAGGAACAAAAGGGAAAAGATTTGCTTTGACTAATTCAAGAATTATGTTACATCAACCTTTAGGTGGAGCACAAGGTCAGGTTACAGATATTGAGATACAAACCAGAGAACTTAAAAGAATTAAGGATACCCTTAACCAGATCTTAACTTATCATACTGGTCAGCCGTTAGGAAAGGTGGAAAAAGATACAGATAGAGATTTCTATTTGACCGCTCAAGAATCAAAAGAATATGGATTGATTGATGAAGTAATCAAGGTTCGTGAGGAGGTAATGAAATAGTAATACGACAGATGAAGAAGGAAGTGATAATTTAGTGAACTGCTCTTTTTGTGGTAGAAAGCAAGATGAAGTATATAAAATAGTTTCAGGACCAGGAGTTTGTATCTGTGATGAATGTATCAAAGTATGTAATGACATTATATTAGATCGAAAAAAGAAAGAAAAGGCTCCCTTTGATTTAAAACAAATTCCATCTCCTCAAGAGATTAAATCTTTTTTAGATGAATATGTAGTAGGACAAGAAAAGACCAAAAAAATACTTTCAGTTGCTGTATACAATCATTATAAAAGAATTAAAAGTAATGAAAAAAATAAATTAAATAATAAAAATAATAAAGAAAGTGAAGAAATAGAATTAGAGAAGAGTAATATTTTATTATTAGGTCCTACTGGATGTGGCAAAACTTTATTAGCTCGAACTTTAGCTAAAAAATTAAATGTACCTTTTGTTATTGCTGATGCAACAACTTTAACCGAAGCAGGATATGTTGGTGACGATGTAGAAAATATTTTATTAAATTTATTAAGAGTGTCAGGCAATGATGTGAATCTTACCCAAAAAGGAATAATATATATTGATGAGATAGATAAAATTGGTCGTAAATCAGAGAGTCCTTCCATAACCAGAGATGTTTCCGGAGAAGGAGTACAGCAAGCTTTATTAAAAATTATTGAAGGTACGGTAGCTAGTGTACCTCCTTATGGAGGAAGAAAGCATCCGCAGGAAAAAAATATTCAGATAGATACCACAGAAATATTATTTATTTGTGGTGGGACTTTCGAAGGATTAGAAAATATAATAAATTATCGAATAGGTAAAAACAACATTGGTTTTACAGCTGATATAAAAAGTAAAAATAATAAAAATGATATTTATAACATAATAGAAAACGTATTACCAGAAGATTTAGTAAAATTTGGTTTAATTCCTGAATTAGTAGGAAGATTGCATATAATTTCTACACTAAAGTCTTTAGATGAAGATGCATTATTAAGAATATTAAAAGAACCAAAAAATGCTATAGTAAATCAATATAAAAAGATTTTTGAATTAGAAGGCGTGGAGCTTAAATTTACTCCAGATGCCTTAGAAGCTATTGTAGAAGAAAGTATAAAAAGAAACGTAGGGGCGAGGGGTTTGCGTTCAATTATGGAAGATGCAATTTTAGATATAATGTACCAAATTCCTTCGGAAAAAAATATTAAAAAATGTACTATTACCGAAGAAGTTATTAAAAATAAAAGTATGCCTAAAATAGTTAGATATAATGAAAGACTAAAAAAAGTTGTAGGGGCACAATGAATTGTGCCCTCGCCATATTATTACCCAATTTCTCCTGTGGGCACGATGCATCGTGCCCCTACATTTCATGGTATATTAATTTGTAAAAAAATGAAAAAAGAATAAAAAATTTGACTTGATATGTAGGTGTGATATATTATACGAGACACCTGAAATAAGGAAAGTGAGATCTAATATTTTATATGAATAAACAAGAAAAAAAATTAAACTACTTTGATAAAAACACCTTGCCTTTATTACCTCTTAGAGACTTAGTAGTTTTTCCTTATATGGTTATTCCTCTTTTTGTAGAAAGAGAACAATCCATTAATGCTTTAGAAGAAGCAATTAATTTAAAAAGTTTAATCTTTATAGCTACTCAAAGAGACCCAGGAACAGAAAAACCAAAATTAGAGGATTTATATTCTGTGGGCACTATTGCCAAAGTAATACAAATATACAAATTACCTGACGATACTATAAAAATATTGATAGAGGGATTAAATAGAGCAAAAATTATAAAATTAGAAGAAGGAGACAGTTTCCTTAAAACAAAATTAGAAAAAATTAAAGTTAAAAATGATAAAAATCTAAAAATTGAGGCTTTAATAAGATTAGCAATCAATAAATTCGAGCAATATTTAAAATTAAATAATGATAAATTTCAATCTGAAATAATGATCTCATTAGGAAATATTAAAAAGCCTGATAAATTAGCCGATATGATTTCTTCTAACTTAATTTTAAATATAAAAGAAAAACAAAATTTATTGGAAATATTCGATCCTTTAGAAAGATTAGAAAGACTAATTAGTATATTAAAAAGAGAGATAACTATTTTAAAATTAGAAAAGAAAATACAAAATAGAGTAGAAGTGAATTTAGAAAAATTTCAAAAAGATTATTATCTGAAAGAACAATTAAAAGAAATACAAAAAGAATTAGGAGATAAAGAAATAAACATTTCAGAAGCAGACGAGTTCAAAGAGAAAATATTATCTTTAAAACTTAATAAAGAACTGGAAGAGAAACTTATAAAAGAAACAATTCATTTAAAAAATATTCCCATTTTGTCTGCCGAGAGTGGAATAATAATAAATTATTTAGAATGGATTTTAGCTCTTCCTTGGAATAAAAAATATAAAGAAAAATTAGATATAAAATTAGTTAAAAAAACTTTGGATGAAGACCATTATGGTTTACTAGAGGTAAAAGAGAGAATATTAGAATATTTAGCCGTTAGAAAATTGAGTAATAAAAAAAAGGGAGTAATTCTTTGTTTAATAGGACCTCCTGGAGTAGGGAAGACATCTTTGGCCAAGTCCATAGCTCGAGCAATGGATAGAAAATTTGTAAGAGCTTCTTTGGGGGGGGTGCGAGATGAAGCGGAAATACGTGGACATAGAAGAACTTATATAGGCTCTATGCCAGGAAGAATTATACAAGGAATAGTAAATGCAAAATCCAAAAATCCAGTTTTCCTATTAGACGAAATTGATAAAATAAGTATGGATTTTAGAAGTGATCCCGCTGCTGCTCTTTTAGAAGTATTAGATCCTGAACAAAATAATAGTTTTAGTGATCATTATCTAGAAATTCCTTTTGACCTTTCTGAGGTAATGTTTATTACTACCGCTAATAATGAAGAAGAAATACCTTATTCTCTTAGAGATAGAATGGAGATAATTAATATTCCTGGTTATACTGATTATGAGAAAATAAAAATTGGTCAATTATTTTTGATTCCCAAACAATTAAATAATCATGGTTTTAAAAAAAGAGATATAGAGATATCAGAAAAAGCAATTAAAAAAATAATTAGAGAATACACTCATGAAGCAGGGGTAAGAGGTTTAGAAAAAGAAATAGCTTCTATATGTAGAAAAGTTGCTTTAAAAATAGTGTCTTCTGAAAAGAAAAAAACAATTAGAATAACTTTAAATAATTTAGAAAATTATTTAGGGATCTCTAGATATAAAAATAATGAAGTTGAAAAAGAAGATATGGTTGGTTTAGCAACAGGTTTAGCATGGACTGAAGCTGGTGGGGAAGTGTTGTCAGTAGAAACTATAGTAATGCCGGGAAAAGGTAAATTGACTCTTACTGGACAATTGGGAGATGTTATGCAAGAATCAGGAAAAGCTGCTTTAACCTATGCTCGTTCTCGAGCAGCTAAATTTAAAATAGATAAAAAATTTTATGAAAATTGTGATATTCATGTTCATATTCCCGAAGGAGCAATACCGAAGGATGGTCCTTCCGCAGGTATAACTATGGCTACCTCCTTAATTTCTTCACTTACCGAGATTCCGGTTCGAAAAGATATAGCCATGACTGGTGAAATTACTTTAAGAGGAAGGGTTTTACCAGTAGGAGGTTTAAAAGAAAAAATACTTGCTGCTTACCAATCTGGAATTAAAACTATTATAATTCCTCGAGATAATATAAAAAATTTAGAAGATTTACCTAACCATATTAAAAAAAGATTAAAATTTATTGCAGTTAATAATGTAGACGAAGTTTTAAAAATTGCTCTTACCAGATACCCTTTTTAAAATAAATAGGGACACATCCCATTTTTTTAATTAAAAAAAATGGGATGTGTCCCTATTTATTCAATAAAAACTATGAGGGGAAGAGTAGAATAAAATTATTTTTAAATTTTATCGAAAGTCCTCCCCAAGCTGTCAATCTGAAAAATAAAAGTAGGATTAACCGTTAGTTGCGTTAAAACTAAAAAAATTAAGTGCCTGTGAAATATTTTAATTTTGCAAAAATATTTTATTCAGGAATTAAGGTGGTACCGCGAATAGACTCCTTTCGTCCTTTTAAAAATCGAAAGGAGTTTTTTGTTTTTAAGCTTAAGGAGGAAAATAAAATGAAAAATACAAATAATGAAATTCCATCAGTGTATAATCCTAAAATTGTGGAAGAAAAATGGTATAAATTTTGGTTAGAAAAAGATTATTTTAAAGCAAAAAATAATTTTGATAAAAAAAACAATTATTCTATTGTTATACCTCCCCCGAATATTACCGGATCTTTGCATCTAGGTCATGCCTTAAATAATACTTTACAAGATATTTTAATTAGATGGAAAAAAATGGAAGGTTACAATACACTTTGGTTACCAGGGACTGATCATGCCGGAATTGCCACTCAAAATGTAGTTGAAAAAGAAATAGCTAAAGAAGGTAAAAGTAGACATGATTTAGGAAGAGAAAAATTTTTAGAAAGAGTATGGGAATGGAAGGAAAAATACGGAAATAATATCATAAATCAATTGAAGAGATTGGGATTTTCTTGCGATTGGTCACGATTAAGATTTACTTTAGATGAAGGTCTTTCTAAAGCAGTTAAAAAAGTATTTGTTCAATTATATAAAGAAGGGTTAATATATCGAGAAAATTACGTGATAAATTGGTGTCCTCGATGTCAGACTGCATTAGCTGATATAGAAGTAGAATCAGTTGAAGAAGAAACCAATATTTATTATATAGATTATCCCCTCAAAGATTCTGAAGAAGTAATCACGGTAGCTACTGTCCGTCCCGAGACTATGCTTGGCGATACCGCAGTAGCTGTTCATCCTGATGACGAAAAATATAAAAAAATTATTGGTAAAACTGCTATATTACCTTTGATGGATAGGGAATTACCTATAATCGCGGATAGTTATGTTGATCCTGAATTTGGTACCGGAGCAGTAAAAATTACCCCCGCTCATGATTTGAATGATTTCGAATTAGGTAAACGCCATAGACTCCAAGTTATTAATTTATTAAATAATGACGGTACTATGAATGAACAGGCCGGAAAGTTTAAAGGTCTAACTGTGGCAGAATGTAGAGAAAAAGTTTTAAATAGCTTGAGAGAAAAAGGGTATTTGAATAAGATAGAAAATTATAAGCATTCTATGGGGCATTGTTATCGATGTGGGACTATTATTGAACCATATCTATCTAAACAATGGTTTGTAAAGATAAAAGAACTTGCGCAACCGGCAATTTCTGCAGTGGAAGAAGGTAAAATTGAATTTATACCTTTTCATTGGGCTAAAGTATATTATGAATGGATGAGAAATATCAAGGATTGGTGTATTTCACGCCAGTTATGGTGGGGACATCGTATACCAGCTTGGCATTGTCAAGATTGTTCAGAAATAATGGTAGAATTAGAACCGCCTAAATTTTGTAAGAAATGTAACGGCCATAATTTAGTACAGGATCCTGATGTTTTAGATACCTGGTTTAGTTCTGCCTTATGGCCTTTTTCTACTTTAGGTTGGCCGGAAGAAACTGATGACCTAAAATGTTTTTATCCTACTTCCGTATTAGTCACTAGTTTTGACATAATTTTCTTTTGGGTAGCTCGAATGATAATGATGGGATTAAAATTTTGTGGAGATATACCATTTAAGCAAGTATATATCAATCCTTTAGTTACAGATGCAGAAGGTAAAAAAATGAGTAAATCAAAAGGAAATGTTATCGATCCTTTAACAGTGATTGATGAATACGGTTCTGATACCTTACGTATTACCCTTGCTTCTTTAACGTTGCAAGGTAATTATATCAGTCTTTCTGAAGAGAGAATTAGAGGATTTAGAAATTTTTCTAACAAAATATGGAATGTTTCGAGATTTTCTAT
>Ga0315294_10002417_pt1 | contig 20418 bp, 19 predicted proteins | sample YL17G13_40_MG_FD_203626 | JGI IMG/M metagenome (GOLD analysis project Ga0315294, IMG submission 203626) | Sediment microbial communities from Yellowstone Lake, YNP, Wyoming, USA - YL17G13_40 | ecosystem: Environmental > Aquatic > Freshwater > Lake > Sediment | place: USA: Wyoming | collected...
CTCCACGGCTTTCCCCAACGAAATGATCCCTGCCACATTTTCCGTGCCAGCACGATATCCCATTTCCTGTTCGCCACCATGCATCATCGGTATCATCGGCGTGCCTTTTCTTATAAATAAAGCCCCGGTCCCCTTTGGGGCGCCGATTTTGTGGCCAGAAATTGTCAAAAGATCAACATGTAAATAATCTACATCCATAGATAGATACTCTGTTGCTTGGACTGCATCGGTATGAAAAAAGATTCGCTTACCGACTAGCATGCCTAAAGGCGACGACCGACGACCGTTTTCTTTTTCAATCATTTTGCCGATTTCACGGATGGGTTGAATCGTGCCGATTTCGTTATTAACATATATGACGGAAACTAGAACCGTATTTGTCTTGATCGCCTTTTTTATTCTTCCCACTTCAACAATACCTTCACGATTTGGCTTTATATAAGTTAGTTCAACTCCACTTTTTTCCAAAGCCTTGCAACTCTTTAAAACGGCATGATGCTCAATTTGCGAAGTGACTATATGAGGACGAGGCATATCAAAAGAAGAAACTCGCACAGGCCGAGGCGCATGGTCTAAGGCCGAGGCCGAGCGCGTAGGCTGCGATTTCCTCGCTGGGGAAATCGACAGCCGGTTCTGATTTGATATGCCGAGTCCAAAAACAAGTCCTTTAATCGCCAAATTATCGGCTTCGGTGCCACCAGAAGTAAAGATGATTTCACCGGGAGAACAATTTAAAAATTTGGCGATGTTTCCACGCGCCTGATCAACAGCAGTCCGCGCCTGCCTCCCCCAAGTATGGATACTTGAAGGGTTGCCAAATTTTTCTGCCAAATAGGGCATCATCGCCGCTCTGACTTCAGTCTTGATTGGACTGGTGGCGGCGTAATCAAGATAAACAAGTTTGTATTCTTCCGCCTTCGCGGAGCGATTATAGACCTTCAATTTACTCCTTTGTTTTAAATGCGATTTTTCTTAAGTCTTCGACACATCTTTTGCATTCTCCGCGCATCTTCACAAAATCTTCATAAGATAGAACTACCGCGATCGGTTCCGAATAGCGCATCACTTCGTAAATGGTGTTTTTCTGGACTTCTTTTAAGATTTGCGAAATTTTGGCCTGCAATTCGTTGACATTGATGGTTTTAGTTGTCATTTTTTACTCCTATAAACAATATAACATCATATATAACAACTGTCAAGGGTGACAGATGACTAGATAGTCCTTATACCCAATTAATAAATTATTTTGTAGGTCGTAATCTTATCCGTTTGATTTTCCGAAGTAGCAATTGTTATAAAACTATTTTCCTTATGGAAGGTGACGGAATCATTATCTGACTCCTGTAAAATCCAGCCAGCATTGGCTAATTGCGTCTTAAAATATCCCAAAACTAATTTGGAGGTATCTTTGGTCTGATATTCAATCACCGTTTGATTGTCTTCTTTGAGATATTTCGTCCGGATTGAACCTTTATATCTTCCGACACCATCAATATCCTGGCCGGCAACATCAGCGGTTGGCAAATCCTTGCCTTTACCAAAACCAGAAAAAGTCTCCGCATTTTTGGCGGCATCGGTGGCACTCTCAGCCAAAACCTTGGCTTTATAGTAAATAAAATAGACAAAACCGATGTTGACGACTGTTAAAATAATAATAGCCGTGATAATCAATCTTCTTGGCCACGCTGATTCCGTCCTCGGTTGATTTTGATTTCTTCTGATGGGTATCTCTGCCATTTCCCTCCTCTGTTTATTATACTATACTTAAATAGATTATTAATTAGAAAGGTTATATGCGTATTTCATACTCGGCTATCGATACTTTCAACCGATGTCCATTAAAATATAAATTTTCCTATATCGATAGAGTTAAAGTCCCTAAAAAACCGGAGTTATTTTTTGGCGGTTTAATTCACGAAATTGTCCAACTTGCCTTGAAAAAAGATCCGATTTTACCACCTGTTGAAGAATTACTAAAACATCTCGAAGACAATTGGCAAGAAGAAATCTTTAAGAACCCCAATGAATCTAAGCAATATTTTGCTTGGGGTCAAAATATGATCCGTAATTTCCATGCTATCCATAAGCCTGGTTTACGCAATATTGTTTCAACCGAAAAACGTTTTCAAATTCCGGTCGGCCAACATCTGCTTTCCGGCATGATCGACCGGGTTGATAAATTGCCTTATGGCGCCTACGAAGTGATTGATTATAAAACTAGTAAAACCATGCCGGCCCAAAGCGAGGTCGACAAAGACAAACAGCTTGGTGTTTACCACTTCGCCGTTGAAAGTTTATGGCCAGAAGCCAAAGATATTAAATTGACTTTATATTATTTAAAATTTGGTTCGCAAATTACTACTAAAAGACGGCCAGACGAGGTAGAAAGTATTAAAGCAGATATTATTAAGACTGCCGAGAAGATTGCCAAGGAAAAAGAGTTCAAACCCAAAGCCAATTCATTTTGCAATTATTGTGAATACGGACATCTTTGTCCTTTGATGAAACAAAAAGTGGCTCCGGAAAATGTGCAAGACAAAGATATGGTAATAATCATTGAGGAATATATCTTGGCCAGCCAAAAACTCCAGGAACTTGAGCCAAAAATTCATAAACATTTCGATTTAGAAAAAATTGAAAAATACCATCATAAAAAAGGGGTAGTTTCGAGATCTCAAAAGAATAAGAAATTGACGGTGAGAAAATCGGCTTAAAACAGAAAATCGCCCCGCGCGTTGCGGAGCGATCGTGGATGATGAGTGGCACATGTTATTCTTTTAGAAATTACACCATCTATGGCGGAATCGGGGACTAATCTTATTCTTAACATATCGCACCAGTTTCAAAACTCCCATGGTTTCAGGGGCTACCACTTCGATCTTTACATGGTAATATCTGATAGTAGCGTTATCGCGTCGCGAAACCGCAACTAGATAAACTCTGATATCAGTCCCGCCATCTTGGTCCATGGTTGTATCGAATAGACGACGTAGTTCCTCTCGACTCAAATCCGCATACATTGGGATTTGTTGATACCCTACGTTTGCCATCTTCACTCACCTCCGTGTATTCGTATCAGAGCTTTATAAGAATAGCACAATTACTGAAAAAGTCAAGAGCTTATTATTATCAAATAATAAAATTATTATAATATTATGCGACCGCTGAATATTGTAGTATTAAAGTTTTAGAGATCTAATTTAAAGAGTTCAATCGCATTTTTTGTGGTTTGGTCGGCGACTTTTTCGAGAGGGATTTTCTTTATTTCAGCGATTTTTTTGGCAACCTCAATGACATAGGCAGGTTCATTTCTTTTGCCACGGTATGGCTCGGGTGTAAGAAATGGACAATCGGTTTCAATAAGCAAACGATCCAATGGCATTTCTTTAATCACCTCAAAAGTGGCATAGTTTTTGGCAAAAGTAATGAGACCGGTAAAAGAAATGTAAAAACCCATATCCAAAATAACTTTGGCAAATTCCCAATTTTCTTGGAAGCAATGCATCACACCGCGTGGTAATGGACTTTGAGTCATTAATATAGTCAAAACATCTTGAGCCGCATCACGCGAGTGAAGGATGATTGGCTTTGATGATTTAACGGCAATTTGTAAGTGTTGCCTAAATACTTCTTCCTGTTTATGAACCTGTGACTTGTCATAATAATAATCAAGACCAGTCTCGCCGATAGCAACAACTTTTTTCTCACGGGCTAATTTTAGAAAATCGTTCTCTTTAAAGACTTCTTCTTCCACATGGATTGGATGCAAGCCAATAGCGGCATAAATTCCTTTTTCATAATTTTTCGCAATCTTGATGGCTTTTTGAGAGGTTTTGAAATTCGACCCAACATTGATAATTCCTCTAATTCCAGCCTTAAAAGCCCGCTCAATTGCTTGAGAGCTGTCATTAGAAAAATCCTTAAAATTTAGATGAGCATGAGTATCAATAAACATTATTTTCCAAATATTGTCGCATAGCCAATGCAGGCTAAAATTATCAGAAAAGATATCACTGCTCTCGCCTTTAATCTCTCATGCAAGAATATGGTTGAAAGGAGATATACTAGAACTGGCGATAAAATTAGAACCAAAGACGTATAAACAACGCCGTATTTATCAAAACCATAAAATTTGCTCACCATTTGGGCCACGCCTAAAAAAGATGTGGCTAAGATGAGCCATAAATTTGTACTGGCGATTTTATTAACTTGAGGTCGATAAAACAAATAGAAAAAAATAAAAATTATCCCAGTTCTAAAAAAATACAAGGCGACGGGAGAAAAAACATTCAAAAGCTCTTTCAATAAAATTAGTTCGGCCGACATCAAAATGGTCGCTACAATTAAACTTTTGGAGCCAGCCGAGACTTCAAGATGGGCTTTTTTGAGATGGGAAAAAATCAGGGCGATACTAGCGATCAAAGCGATGATGATAATGTGGATGTTTCGTTCACCTTTCAAAAATAATGCCGCCAGAAGAATCGTTAGTAGCGGCTGAAACATTATTATCATTTCATATTCGTGAACTTTTTCTGCCTGGACTCCTCGATAATAGAAAATGTTCCAAAAAATTGCCACGAACAGCATCACAATAAAAATGGCAATATATTTCAACTGGAAAAATCCTGATTGAACCGAACCGATGAAAGGATAAAGAATCGCTGTCAAAATTGCTAGAAATAAAAAGAGGATCGGGATATAGACCCGCGTTTCAACCTGCCTTCGTGTCAAAATTATTTTATCAATTAAGATTCCACCGACTTGTGAAATGGCGGCAATAAAAGCAAACAACGAATCCTCCTACTTTTTTCGAGGAAATAGAGGCTCGATTTTATCAGTTTTTAATTGGCCAATCATTTTCCGAGCAGTGTCTGGCATAAAAGGCTCGATTAAATTGGCTATCTCCGACAAAGCTTCTAAGAGACCCGAAATTAAAGTCTTCAATTTTTGAGGATTGCTCTTGGTTAAATCCCAGGGTCTTTCCATATCAATTCGCTGATTGGCTTCTGTGATAATCGCCCAAATCATATTTAAGGCATTGGAAAATTCCAAATTTTCCATCGCTTTGTTGATTTCATGAAAAATTTTTTTAGAAACACGATATTCCCAATCGATTTGATATTTTTCCCTCATTGTCATGATTCGTTGCAATAAATTCCCTAAGTCATTGGCAAGGTCCGAACGATACCTTCTTTCAAAACGATCGATCGAAAAATCGCCATCTTGGCCAAAAGGAACTTCTCTAAAAAGAAAATATCGGAGGGCGTCAACACCATAGACTTTGGAAATTTCAATTGGATCGATAACATTGCCCAAGGATTTGCTCATTTTTTGGCCATTGACGGTCATAAATCCATGGATAAAGATTTTTTCCGGCAATTCATAGCCAGTGGCTAAAAGCATGGCTGGCCAAATAATCGCATGAAAGCGAAAAATATCTTTGGCCATCAGTTGCAGCGTTGGCGGCCATAAGCCCCGACTGCCGGTAATATAATTTAGCAAAGCATCAACCCAAACATAGATTGTTTGCTCTTTATCCCAGGGCACGGGAATCCCCCATTCGACCTTTGAACGAGTAATCGCTAAATCTTTCAAAGGCTCTTTTGATAAAAATCGGAAAACTTCATTCCATCGCGATTCTGGCTCAATAATCATCTTTTTAGACTGCATTATTTCAATCAACTGTTTTTGATATTTGGATAAACGGAAAAAATAAATATCCTCCTCCACCATTTGACATTTTGTTTTATGCAAAGGACAAATTAGACCTCTTCCAAGCTCTTCGGGTAATTTATATTCTTCACAGCCAATACAATAGAGACCGCTGTATTTATCTTTATAGATTTCGCCATTATCGTAGAGTTTCTGAATGAACTTTTGGACAAAATCAACATGATATTTATCGGTAGTCCTGACAAAATTATCATATTGGATATTTAAAACTGACCAAGCAGCTTTGTAAGAAGTGACCATTTCATCGACAAAGGCTTGTGGATTTTGTTTTTGCTTTTGAGCTGCTTGGGCAACTTTTGTCCCATGCTCATCAAGACCGGTCAGAAAAAAAACTTCGGACCCTCTTTTTTGCCAATAGCGACTAATTATATCAGCGGCAATAGTCGTATAAGCACTACCAATATGTGGTTTATCATTAGCGTAATAAATTGGCGTGGTGATAAAAAATCTGCCGTAATCCATTTATTTCCTCTTCGTTATTTTATCTCGAAATTTGAAAATTCGCCAGTTGCTTTATCCCAATTGAATTCAACTCTCTCTATGTTGGCCAATTCTGGACCTTTTTTCGACCAGGCTAAAAACTTTTTTAAATTTTCTTCTTCTCCTTCAGCGACAATCTCGACACTGCTGTCATTGAGGTTCCTGATAAAACCTGTCAAATTCAATTCTTGCGCTTCTTGCTGGGCATAAAATCTAAAAGAGACTCCCTGAACTTGCCCTGAGATTTTTAAATGCAATCTTTTTATCATTTTAAAAAAATGAAAATATGGCGGCAAGACCAACAAGGATCATTATCCCGGTTGCCAGCCAGCCTAAGGCGGTTATTACCGGATGATTCTTTCTTTCACCCATGACATTTTTATTAGCTGATAATAAAACAATCAAAACTAAAATCACCGGCGCCACCAAACCATTTAAAACCGCGGCATATATTAACGCTTTGATTGGATCAATGCCAATAAAATTAATTGCCAAACCGATGAGCATAGAAAAAATGATCACGCCGTAAAAATAGCGCGCCTGCCCGATCTTTTTATCTAAACCTTCGCGCCAACCAAAACTTTCGGAGACAGCGTATGAGGCCGAGCCAGCCAAAACTGGCACGCCCAAAAGACCGACACCGAAAATTCCCAAAGCGAATAAAAGTGAGGCATAATTTCCGGCAAGTGGTTTTAAGGCAGCGGCCGCATCGGCGGCAGTATTGATATTGGTGATACCATGAGGGAAAAGCGTTGCGCCGCAGACAGCAATGATAAAAAACATCGCCAAGTTGGAGAAAAACATACCGGCCCAAACATCAATTTTCATCTTTTTGATTTCTCGGGGAGAAGTGCCTTTTTCCAATTCTTTGATAGTTTCGCCACCAGCCAATTTTTCCTCAATCTCCTGGGAGGTCTCCCAAAAAAATAAATAGGGAGAAATAGTGGTTCCGAAAAGGCCGCAAATTAAAATTATTTGTTCCTTATCAAATGAAATAGATGGAACAAAAGCGTGTCGGAGAATTTCTCCCCAAGGGAAATTTTTAATGACCAAGGCAGTAATGATATAAACGGCTAAAATAAGGGCCAGATATTTTAAATATCGGGCATATTTTTCGTACGAAATAAAAATCTCTAAAAAAAGACAAGAAAGGGTAAAAAAGATCACCAAAAAAATATAATTCCCTGCCGGCCAAAGGAGTTGAGTTACCTTTGCCAAGGCCCCCAGATCGGCACCGATATTGAAAGAGTTGGCAATTAACAATAGTAGAGTGGCAAGATAAAGAACTGATTTGGGAAAATGTTTTTTAATGTTTCGGGCTAAGCCGTGGCCAGTCTGCAGGCCGATTCGAGCGCACATTTCTTGGACAATCGCCATCAAAGGAAAAGTAAGAGCTGAAAGCCAAAGAAGTTGGAATCCATATTTAGCGCCGGCTTGCGAATAAGTGGCAATCCCTGACGGATCATCGTCTGCTGCCCCAGTCGTCAGTCCCGGTCCTAAACCACGCCAAAATTTTCTCGCACCTTTAAGCGGTTTTTTGGCGACTTCGACTGCTTCTTCAACGACTTCTTCGCTTTTCTCTAAAATTTCTTCGCCCAAATTTTCTTTGTGATTGTGAGAGTCTTTACTTTCCATTATTTATAGTATACTATGTAAAACATGCTGGAGTAAATCGAGGAGGAGAACAGTATGTCCGATCAGGAAACGAAATGGCCTTCTTATGATACGGTTTTTGGCATGGTTAGAGATGGTGTGATTCGTCGCCTGGCAGCCGAGGATCGTCTGACTAAAGATGATATCTCGAATGTCAACCTTTTCTGCTATACTCATCTGCAAAGCCATCGAGATAAACTCGAAGAGACGGCTCAAATGCTAAAAGAATCACTGCCTGACATTTTCCATCGAGAGATCGAGATCCTAGTCCAAAGGATCAAAGAAGCTGAGCAAGCGATGATTAGATCTGCCGAGAGATAGCCTCACATAACTTCAACCACTTTTCCATCTCAACGTCTTCAGCACGCCAGGCCGGGTCAATCCCGGCCTTTTTCAATAGTTCCAATACTTCATCTTTTGGCATTCTTAAAGTTGCCGCTAAAGAGTTATGAACTTGGCGGCGCTTGGAGGCAAAGCCCGCCTTAACGATCCTAAAAAATAATTTTGGTTCAACCGATTTCTCCTCACCTGGCAGGTGCGGAATAGGTTTAATCTTTATAATTTCGGCGTCGACTTTTGGCTGTGGCCGAAAATTATTTTTTGATATGACGGCGATTTTCTCCGGTTTCCCGTAAAATTCAACCGCTAATGTCAAAATACCCCTTTCGGAATCGCCCGGTTTGGCCAAAATTTTCTCGGCGACTTCTTTTTGAATCATCACCACCATTGATTCCGGCGGATTTTTTGATTCTAAAAATTTTCTGATGAGAGGCGAGGCAATATTGAAAGGCAGATTTGAGACAACTTTATATTTGCCAATCATCGTTTCATCGAAAAACAAAGCGTCTTGATGGACAATTTTTAAATTTTTATGATTGCCAAATTTTTGGGTCAAGCCGGCAATTAAATCAAAATCTTTTTCAATTGCATAAACTTTGGCACCGGTTTTCAAAAGCGCTTCAGTCAAAATCCCAAAACCTGGACCGACTTCGACAATAGTATCATCTTTTGATATATCTGCCGCCTCAATAATTTGCGGTAGGATAGTCTCATTAATTAAAAAATTCTGCCCGAGATATTTTTTTGGTTTCATTGATTTTTACAAGGCTGATAATTGGTCCGTGGACAGCCTTTACTCCAGGGAGGCCATCTATAACTCTGACCAATAGATATATAGTAAGCCGTTGTGAATATTTGGGCTTCAGCATTAGAAATATCAGCGCGAGCAAAACCAGCTTCGCTGCTGGCTTCTGGCCAAAAACTGGGATCGAATTGGAACAGCCCCTGACGTTCACTATTTGGGATACCACTTTCTGGATTCCCGCCTGATTCACAGAGCATTAAACTATAGAGCGCTGTCGCATTGATCAAATATTGCTTTGCAGCTTGATTTAACCAATCTTGATATTTAACATTATGAACTAGCTTCGGCCCGATGCCGATTAGTAGAACTTGAAAAACAGGTTCCTTTATAACTTTGGTGTCTTTAACTGTTCTTGATACTTCCTCGCCATCAACCCGTTTAATCGTATAAGTTACTTCTTTTTCACCCTTGACTCCTTTAGTTTGGATTGCAGTCTGTCCTTTTTCTAAATCAACCGTATTTTTTTTGATAATTTGAAATTCAATCGGCTCTGTTTCCGTCACCTCGACTTCCGCTACTCTGGTGATAGTAAGCGACATATTGTTTCTAAGCCAGGTATCAAGTGATGGATCGGAACTATCTTGACCCAATAGCTCAATATTTTTTTCTTTTAATAATTCTCTGATTGTTTTTTGCCAAGTTCGATAAATTGTCAGTTTTTTAGCGTCAGTCACATAAATCGCTGTTGCCCGGGTAATAACAATTTTACTGCCAATGCCAAAAGACGGATCGGGAAATGTTTGGACTTTATCTTCCGGATAGATTTTAACATTTAAATCATCGGCTATTGAATTAAGGTCTAAATATTGAGGCTGGCCATAATAAATTTCCACCGGATGATTGGCATCGGTCACTATCGCCTCACCCGCTACCTGCGGTACGGCCGCATTCTGATGAACGATGGTTAACCAAATTGCGATAAGAATTACTAAAATAAGAACTCCTTCCCCTGTGAAATGATTAATATATTTCACGGGGTAAATTTAGGGCTTCAGTTTCTAATTTTACAGCAAAGCCGATTAAAATCAATCTCTATAGCCTCTCTATCAATTCTTCTGGGATTTCACTAATAAATCGCGAGGGTGAATTGCTCTGAACGGCGCCAAAAAGCATTCGCGATGAGGCGTAAGTTAAATACAACCGCTTTCTTGCCCGGGTCATGCCGACATAGCAGAGACGGCGCTCTTCTTCCAACTCCGCCGGTTCAAACATCGAATTAACGTGGGGAAACAAACCCTCTTCTAATCCAACGATGAAAACTACTGGGAACTCTAAACCTTTAGCATTATGTAAAGTCATCAAGGTGACGGCGTCGGCCGAAGTATCATAATTATCTATGTCAGAAACTAAGGCCACTTGTTCCAAAAATTCTTCCAAACTTGTTGCTCGAGTTGCAACTGATTTTAGCTCTTCGATATTTTCCCAACGCATCTCGCCTTCTTCGGTGCCGTCCAAAATGAATTTTTTATAGCCGGTGGTATTGGCTATTTCGTCAATTAATTCAGTAATTTTTTGTTTTTTTGCGCCTTGGCGCAAATATTCCATCATTTCAAAGAACTTTTTAACTTTTGGATTTTTAATATCTAAGGCTTTCATTGTTTTCTCGCCGATACCGCGAGCCGGAACATTGATAATTCTTTTTAGCGATACTTTGTCTTCGGAATTTAGAATCAATTTTAAATATGACAAAATGTCTTTAATTTCTTTGCGCTCATAAAAACGCAAGGCGCCAATTAAACGATAGGGTATTTGGTTTTGCATAAAAATTTCTTCCAAAATTCGCGACTGGGCATTGGTACGGTATAAAATCACAAAATCATTTAATTTATGAAAATTTTTGAGAGCTTCGATTTCGGTGCGGATAAAGTCAACTTCATCAATTTCGTTTTGAGCCTCAAAAACCGTGGCTGGCAAGCCTTCTTCATTTTCCGTCCACAACTCCTTTTCGGATCGGAGAATATTTTTTTCAATGATTTTTTGGGCGGCAGCAATAATGCTTTTAGTTGATCGGTAGTTTTGCTCCATTTTAATCACTTTGGCTTCGGGATAATCTTTTTCAAAATCCAAAATATTTCTAAAATTTGCCCCTCTAAAGGAGTAAATTGATTGAAAATCATCACCAACAACGCAGATATTTTTGTACTTTTGGGCCAATAATTTCACTAAACGATATTGAGCAAAATTGGTGTCCTGATATTCGTCAATTAAAATGTAGCGAAATAAATTTTGCCAGCGCGATAAAATGGCTGGGATTTTTTCAAACAATTCAACTGCTTTCATAATTAAATCGTCAAAATCCAAAGCATTGGCCGCCTTAAGATCTTTCTGATATTGTTCATAAACCTTAATGACGATTTCACCGAAATGGCCGCGGGCATAAGGCGCATATTTGCGCGGCGTCAATAATTCGTTTTTAGCGCCAGAGATAAAATTCTTAATCGTCTTTGGATTGTACTGTTTTTTGTCGATCTCGAGAGCATCCATCGCATGTTTGATGGCTAAAAGTGACTCGTCCTCATCGTATATTACAAACGATCGCCGATAGCCCAGGTTCTGGATTTCCTTGCGCAAGATTTTTGCACAAACCGAATGAAAAGTCCCCATCCAGGGAAGTTGAAAAATTTGAGAATGAGTGCCTTTTAAAGATCTTATCGCGCCAAGAAGTTTGTCAATCCGCGATTTCATTTCGCCGGCGGCCTTATTGGTAAAAGTGACGGCTAAAATATTTTGCGGATGAACCTTTTTCTCTTTGATTAAATAGGCGATTCTGTGCGTTAAAGCTTTAGTCTTGCCAGAGCCGGCGCCTGCTAATATCAAAACCGGCCCTTCAGTGGTCTTTACAGCTTCGATCTGCTTTTCGTTGAGACCATTTAAAATTGGCGATTCCATGGCGAAAATATTGTAACAGAAATCTTTCAAATAAAAAAGGCGCGACTAGAGTGAGCCCTCAATTTATTTTAAATAAGTGGCTATCTGTCGCGCCTCTGGGGTAAGGGCAAAGTAATTGGCTTCGTCCCTACCCCAGACTAGATGTCCAAGGTAAGGCAAGCATAACTCAACCCCTGCCCGCATTGCTACGCAAAGCGTTGCAGGCGGGCTCTTATTCTCTTACCGTCAATGGTAATGTGCGTTTTGTTTTGGTTTTTGCCTCTGAAAGGCCTTCGGATATGAAAAATACGGTAAGAGGAAAAGTTCGAGTTCTTCCCTCCTTGAACTCAATCTTCTTACCTTATTACCCTCCTTGTTAAGGTGCAAATCACTATATTAATATAGTATACATTAAAATTACGCATAAGTCAAGGCCTAAAATTACTCTTCCTCTACAAGTTTTTTCTCAATCGTGGCAAAAAAGAATGCTAAATTCGCCTTGCCTTCTACACATCTTAAAGATACCAAACGCTATTCCTTATCTTCGACCAGCTTCTTTTCGATGGTGGCGAATTTCATATACTCCGGTTTCCAGTAGAGTTCGATGTCGCCGGTCGGACCGTTGCGGTGTTTGCGGATTAAAATTTCCGCAATATTTTTCTTTTCCGAATCTGTATCATAGGCATCATCGCGATAGATAAACATCACCACGTCGGCGTCCTGCTCAATAGAGCCTGATTCGCGCAAGTCTGCTAAAACTGGTTTTTTATCAGGTCTATGTTCAACGGCCCGCGAGAGTTGCGAAAGAGCCAAGACAGGCACATCTAATTCTCTGGCCAGCGCTTTGAGATTACGGGAGATTTCCGAGACTTCTTGGACTCGGTTATCTGAACTATGGAACGACGCCCCCTGCATAAGTTGTAAATAATCAACCACAATCAAACCTAAATCATTATCGGCTTGAAGACGTCTGGCTTTAGTTCTAATTTCCATCGCATTTAGCATCGGTGAATCATCAATAAAGATTGGCGCTTCGGAAAGAACTCCCATAGCGTAATTTAATTTGCCAAAATCTTCATCTTCCAAATTGCCTGTCCGGAGTTTCCAAGAATCAACCGTTCCCCGAAGACATAATAATCGGTCAATAATTTGTTCTTTTGACATTTCCAAAGAAAATATGCCGACGGGAATTTTCTTCTCACTAGCAATATGATCGGCAATATTGAGCGCCAGCGAAGATTTACCAATAGAAGGCCTCGACGCCAAAATAATTAGGTCTGATTTTTGCAAGCCCGCAAGGAGATTGTCTAAATCTTTAAAACCGGTCGGCACCCCCCGTAAGACCCCCTTTTCGCGATGAAGTTTATCAATCCGCTCGAAACTTTCGGCTAAGACATCCTTGATGGGAGTAAAGTATTGCCTGACATATTGTTGGGAAACATTAAATAAGGTTGATTCGGCTTTGTCTAAGATTGTCTCCATCTCCGTTAGCTCATCATAGCCTAGCTCAGCAATCGTCGTTGCCGCCGAGATAAGTCGTCGCAAAGTCGCTTTTTGTTGAATAATTTGCGCATAAGTTACAACGTTGGCGGCCGTGGGGACAGAATTAACCAGAGTTGTTAAATAAGAAGCGCCCCCTACTCGTTTTAATTTTTTTTCTTTTTCCAAAAGGTCAGTCAAAGTCAAGACATCAATCGGCTTTCTTTTTTCATAAAGTTTTAAAATTGCCTCATAAATTTCTCTGTGATCATCGCGATAAAAATCATCAGGCTTTAAAAAATCAGCCACTTTAATCAAAGCATCTTTATCCAAAAGTAAACTGCCAAGGACTGATTGTTCGGCCTCAATGTTTTGCGGCGGAATTTTAGCAATAGTTTCTGCCATGAGGACTTCCCTCCAATGTAATTTAACAATAATACAAAAAAAATCTGTGTCAACCCTAGTTTTCGGGGATAAGTTGTGTTTAAAGTGTGGAAAAGTGATATAATCTATTTAGGAGGAAAAATGAATCAACCACAACCAACGCCACCTTACATGGGGCAACCAAAGCCAGCGGTCAACAAATGGCTCTTAGTCATTTTTATCATTGTAGTCTTGGCCGGCGCCGGATTTTTCTGGTATTACTTTTTTGGTCCTGGTAAAACTTCGGGAACGACAACTACTACACCAGCTACCACAACCACAACCGATGAAACGGCTGATTGGAAGACGTATAAAAATGATACTTATGGATATTCTATAAAATATCCCACTACCATTCAGTATAAAGAGGAGGAAAAGAGTGTAATTTTTTCTGAAACGAGTAAAACAAACGGACCAAGCGTTTTGACAATCACCCTCGATACTGTTCAAAACAATCAAACATTAGATCAAATCATCCAGAACAAAACAACCGATAAATCTTTTAGCAATTCGCAAAAGACAACATTAGATAGCAAGCCAGCTTATGAAGGCATAGGATTAGGATCAGTTTCAACTTATGATATCTATTCTGTAAATGGAAATTATGTCTACAACTTAAGTTTTGCCACCAATAATAAAGATACTTTAGCCGATCTGAAATCTGGTTTATCGACAACCCAAAAAAACATGCTTAAAACCTTCAAATTCACTTCGACATCGACTTCCACCACAACTTCAACCGATTTAACCTATACTAATTCAACTTATGGCCTTACAATGACTTTCCCGGCGGCTTGGAAGGGTTACAAATTCAAAGAAGCCAATCTGGAGGGCGCAACGATAACTTATTATGTTGAAGTGCCGACGACCGATAAAAGTGCCACGGGCGACAGCACCGCCGACGCGGGTTACTATTCCCCTTTCGCCATCAGCGTCTACACTCTTGATCAATGGAACACAGTCGAGGCATCAGAGGGGCCGAAAGATACTTTAATCACCAAAAACGACCAATATGCTTTTGGTTGGAGTCAAGCGAACGGCGTTCCGCCAAGCGATTTCACGATGAGTAAAGATATTCAAACAATTATCGATAGTTTTAAACTAAAATGAATTCAACAATTTCTGCTCCGCCGCCGCCAAAATCACCACTTTTAAAAATTTTGTTGTGGATTCTTTTAGCAATTCTTATTTTGGCAGTGATAGGCTTGGCTATTTGGTATTTTCTTTGGGGGCCCGGTAGAAGCGGAATAAATATTTTTGAAAAAATTCGCACAACCAGCGAGGTCGCCAAATGGACTACTTTCACGAGCCAAACTTACGGCTTTTCAATTAAATTTCCGCCAGAATGGGAATACAATTCTCAAGGGACCGAGACGACTTTCGCGCCCAAGGGCGCGACGGGAAGTGCTCTTTTAAAAATCTCGGTCAAAAATGAAAATCCAGGACAAACAATCGAGGCCCAAAAAAAGCAATTTTCCTCTGATTATACTTTCAAAGAAGAAACTGAAACCACTCTAGCCGGCGAGAAAGCTATCAAGCTTTCTTTTACCAAAAAAACTGATCAAAATATTGCTCCGAATGTTTATCTAATCGAAAAAAACAACCGTATCTATATCCTTTCGGGTGAGGGTTTAGCTGGTATATATAACGAGATTGTAAAAAAGATGATTGGCACCTTTAAGTTTGTTACAACCAATATCTCTGAAGAGGAAATAGCCTTTGATGTTTTGTCCGCTGGCTCTATTTCCAGCGAAACGGCCATAGAGGAAAAAAATTATGTTTTTAAAACCAATGAAGAGTTTAAAGAAGTTTGGGAAAAAGTTTATGATTTTGCCGAACAGCCAAAAAGTTTGCCTCAAGTAGATTTTGCGGAAAGTATGGTGATTGCGGTTATTGCTAAGCAGACCACCAATACTGGATTTGAGATCGAAATAAGTAAAATTATCGAGACCCAAACGAATTTGGATGTTATAATTAAAGAAACGACAGCGAGCAGCGGCTGTATTGTGACTCAACAAATGAATCAGCCCTTTGAATTTATCAAAATCGAAAAAACGGATAAAGAAATTAAATTTACGCCTCAAGAAGAGGTTAAAAAGTGTGAGTAAAGGAGAAAAATGAACCAACAACCACCAACAATGGGCGCGCAGCAACCAAAAGTTAGACCATGGCTATTAATTGTTTTCATCGTTGTTGTTTTGGGAGCCGGTGGCTATTTTGCTTGGTATTTTCTGATGGGTCCGGGAAAGAAAGTAGAAACTTCAACAACGACAACCACTTCTGAGCCTGAATCAACAGCTACAGGAACGTCAGAATCGACGTCAACAACTAGCTCAACGACACCTGCCATGACACCAGAAAAAGTTGCTGAAAATTTCTACAATTATTATTTAAATTTAGTCAATCCAAATGGCCAAGCTAATAGCCAGGCCAAATTCCAATCCACTACTCAACCATATAAGCTCAAGAGTAGTTTTAGCGCTTATTTGACTGATACACTTATTGCTAATCTTGAAACGCTTTATAATAATGCCTCCACTAATTCCGATCCGATCCTTTGCGCTCAAGATACACCTTCAACAATCACTTACGATGTAGCGAAAATAACAAATAATACGGCAACTTCTGTCGTCAATATGCAATTTACTCCGGTTAACAAAGTTACGCTTGGATATGAAAAAGACGGCAATATCTGGAAAATTAACACGATTACTTGTCCGTAGAACTATTCTTCCACCTCAAAACCTCTTTTCAATTCTTTGGGAGTTTTTTGGTGTCTAAGAGAATTTACTATCGAATATTATGCGGTCGTCGATAAATACGATAGCAATTTAACCAGTAAATTTCGAATTTAAATAGATTTAATTAAAATATTATTCTATTTCAAACACTTCCTTCGCATTGTTGAGGAGTTCTTCTTCGGGCTCGATGGGTTTTTTGATGGCTAAATCGGGATTGACCTCGCACTCGACTTTGAAATCTTGGCCGGTGATTTTTTTGATAATACTCTCGATCACTTGAAGATTTTTTTTATTGCAAATTTGTTCGGCATGGAATTTGAATTTAACGGCTAAGATAATCCTGCCGTCATTGGTGCCGGCAAAAGCGGCATCTCTTAAAAGCGCCGCTAGCGTATTGTTGTGGGCTTTAATTTCTTTGACAACTTGAGACCAAATTTCGGGAGAAAATGATACTTTTTGAACTCTATTTTTAGGTGCCGAAGGGGCGTCATGAACGAAACGCCGGTCGAGCTCACGCTCAGACTTCGCCGAGCCAGGCGTGAGGCGAGTCGGAAGTGAGCGAGTAGGTTGGCTAGGGAGGCTGGAAGTGAGAGATGCCCCGAGGCCCTCAGCAGTTTTCTCCTCTGTCAGTTCAAAGACTGCCATTTCCAGCGGCAATTGGCCTAAAATTGAGGTTTTGACTTTATTGGAGACAGAGGTTAGTTTTTCAATAATTGTCACTAGCTCTTCAGTCGAAAATCTCTCTGATAAATTTTTAAGCTTTTTTTCTTCCTCGGTTGCCGCTTCAAATTCCGAGGTGAGTCCGGCTTTGATCAAAATAATTTTCCTGAGAAGCTGGACCACTTCAGAAATAAAATTTTCTAAATCTGTCCCTTCATAATAAATTTCTTCAATCAACTTAAGAAGCTTTTCTCGGTTTTTTTCGGCTAAATCTTCGACAAATTCCCAAACCACCGCCTCGGTTACCTGGCCTAAAATTTTTTGCACTTCTTCTAAACTGATTTTATGACGGCTATCGATACCAAGCATTGAGGCTTGATCAAGCATCGAGATGGCATCACGAAAAGCCCCAAAAGAAAGCCTGGCGATCAAATGTAAGGCTTCGGGATCAATTTTGATATTCTCGGCTTTGGAAATTTTTTCTAAGAGTTTGATAATATCGGCAAGATGAGCTTTTTTGAAATCAAAAACTTGGGCGCGGGAAATAATGGTCGCCGGCACGCGGTGAAGTTCGGTCGTAGCCATGACAAAAATAGCATGAGGAGGTGGTTCTTCTAAAGTTTTGAGTAAAGCATTAAAAGCTTCTTTGGTTAACATATGGCATTCATCAATGACATAAACTTTATAGGTTGAACTCGTGGGGGCGAATTTTATCTTTTCGCGAAGATCTCTTATCTCATCAATGCCTCTGTTTGAGGCAGCATCAATTTCAATCATATCGATCGACCGTCCAAGGGTAATTTCTTTACAAGTTCGACATTTGTTGCAGGGCTCAAAACCTTCTTTGCCGAGTTTCCTTCCTTGACAATTTAAAGCTTTGGCCAGGAGTCTAGCGGTGGTAGTTTTACCCGAGCCTTTTGGCCCAGAAAAAAGATAGGCATGGGCAAAATTTCCGCTTAAGAGAGCATTGGAAAGAGTCTCTCGAACATGGTTTTGGCCAATTAAATCAGCAAATTTCTGGGGTCGGTATTTACGATATAATGACATAATTTTTTGACAATTTTACTATAACGCCTAACGGCGATATATCGCAACATTATTGCGTTATAACGCCTAACGGCGATATATCGCAATTTCCAAATTGCGTTATAGTTCATTTTATCACAAATACAAAATGTGGTAGAATAATTATGAACGCATACTTTGCGTTGAGTTTTAAGTTATGATAGCGTCCACCGCCGTTCAATCTCATCGAGAATTAGGTGATTATTCCTCTTCTCGATATAGATTTCACTTTGGTGGACTTCCCCGCCCAAGGCGGGGAGCGGAGGGGCATGACAACCAATGAATTAATTGATTCTATCGAGAAAAAAACTCATCTTGGGACAAAGAAAATCAAAGAAACTCTTTCTTATTTCCAAAATATTATCGCCGAAGAACTCAATGCTGGCAGGGAGGTTCAAATCCCTGGCTTTGGTAATTTTGTCATCGTCAGTTACCCTTCCAGAACAATTTTAGATCCGCGCGATCGGTCAAAGAAAATGATCACTTTCCCCCAAAATGTGGCTAAATTTCGTCCTCATCCAGAATTTACCACTGCCATCAAGAACGGCCGAGCTCCCACTCCAGAGTCCGAAATCGAAAATGTTGATTTATCTACAGCTGTCTTTATCCCCTATGAAGAACTTGCCAAAAAAACTATTCCGAAAAAAACATTAGCTTTAGTTCCTGAACACATTGCTCGACACTATCAGATTGTGCCGATCGAAGAAAAAGAAGACAAATTAGTCGTTGCCATGATTGATCCGGAAGACCGGGAAGCGATAGAATTTGTCAAGAAAAAAACTGGCAAAGAACTGGAGCTTCGAATTTGTACTCAGGCCGATTTAAACCATGTCCTAGATCAATATTCGGGCGTCAGTGGCGAACTTAAAAAAATTGTTGAATCGGTCGAAGAAGAAGAAATCTTAAAACCTAAAGAAGAAAAAAAGCCAGAATTAAAAAAAGAAGAAATTATCGAAACTGCCCCGGCAGCGAAAATTATCCAATCACTTATTAAACGGGCAGTTCGAGAAAAAGCTTCTGATATTCATATTGAACCGACCGAGGAACTAGTGATTGTCAGATTCCGCATTGATGGAGTTTTGCGCAAGGTAATTACCCTACCGATTGAAATCCTGCCAGCCCTGGTTTCAAGAGTAAAAATTCTCGCCGGGATGAAAATCGATGAGACCAGACTGCCTCAGGATGGACGATTCCAAACGGTGATTGACCAATCAGAGATAGATTTTCGAGTGTCAACTTTTCCAACTGTCAATGGCGAGAAAGTCGTTGCCCGTATTTTGGATAAGTCGGCGGGAATTTTAACTTTAGAACAATTAGGTTTTCGCGGCAGCGCCTTTAAAATTTTATCTGATGCGATTCGTAAATCTCACGGGATGATTTTGGCCACTGGTCCGACTGGTTCCGGTAAAACAACGACTTTATATGCGGTTTTACAAAAATTAATGAATGAAGCTATTAATATTGTCACCTTAGAAGATCCGGTTGAATATCGCATCCCGACGATCAATCAAGGCCAAGTTCATGCTTCGATTGGCTTTACTTTTGCCAATGGTCTCCGTTCAATTCTCCGACAGGATCCTGATATCATCATGATTGGTGAAATCCGCGATTATGAGACAGCCGACATGGCGGTCCATTCGGCCTTAACAGGCCACATCGTCCTTTCTACTTTGCACACTAACGATGCCGCGGGCGCGATTCCTCGTTTTATGGATATGAAGATTGAACCATTTTTAATTAATTCGTCTTTGAATTCTGTCGTTGCCCAAAGATTGTGTCGCAAAATTTGTGAATCCTGCAAACAATCTTTCCAACTAGACCAAGCCAATTTAGCAGAAGTGGAAAAGGAAATCAAAAACTTGCCTTCCCAAGAAGAAAAACCAGCGAAATTGCAATTTTTTCAAGGCAAGGGTTGCGCCAATTGTAATAATACTGGCTATAAAGGAAGGATTGGCATTTTTGAAGTCTTCAATCTTACCAATGATTTGAAAGAAATGGTGGCTAAAAAAGCTTCAGGAACAGAATTAGGGGCCAAAGCGATTGCCAATGGGATGGTAACAATGAGACAGGATGGAATTTTGAAAGCAATTGACGGGATAATTTCCTTAGAAGAAGTCTGGCGAGTGACCAAGGAGTAAATTTTGGAATTTTCTTTTCAAGCAAAAAATCAAC
>Ga0315294_10002418_pt1 | contig 20407 bp, 24 predicted proteins | sample YL17G13_40_MG_FD_203626 | JGI IMG/M metagenome (GOLD analysis project Ga0315294, IMG submission 203626) | Sediment microbial communities from Yellowstone Lake, YNP, Wyoming, USA - YL17G13_40 | ecosystem: Environmental > Aquatic > Freshwater > Lake > Sediment | place: USA: Wyoming | collected...
GAAACAAACGTATCAAATTACATGGATATTCCCAAGGTCGGAATCAAAATGGCCGACTTTAAAATGGCTGATGATCTTGAGAAAAAACGCCTTATGATTCAAATGGCGACAACCATGGGAGCCGATTCAATTATTTCAAAACCTACCGTTCAAAAAGAACTGGATATCGACCCTAATAAGGAATACAAAAATATTCAGGAAGATCTTAAACGCCGTGTTGAACTGAAAGTACAAGAGGCTGAGGGTGCTGCAGAGGCTCAAGGGGCCGCTGCGATCATTAATTCACTCTATGCGGCTGATGCGCAGATTGAAGGCCAGAATCGCCTGAAGATGAATCAGAGTGAATCAATGGCAAAGGATAACGTGGAAGATCAAAGGCAGAGCGATCAGAACGCGCAAGGAATTCAATCTGAGGTGTCTCAGTTGGCCACAAATGTAGGCAAGGACCCACAGACGATCTCTTTGCCGAACCTGATCCTGCTTCTTACACAAAGGTTTGCCAAGCTTTCAAAGATCGATCCTGATGAATTCAAACTCAGGATGCTTGTGATGAAGAATTCAACACCGAGTCTTTACGATGAGGTGTATCGTAACCTGAAAGAGATGAATATGATTGCCGCGGATACCCTTATGGGTGTCCAAACCGCTGAGACGGCGACAACGGGTCAGGTTCCAAATTATTCTCAGGGGAACGTGAACTCTAATGTTCCTCCTGGAACCGCAGAGGTTGGTGCAGATCCACAGGCAATACCGCCCAGCGATAACCCTACCCTGCCAGAACAAAGACCACCAAGGTCTCCTAAAGCTCCGATATAAGGGTTGCGGGTGCCACCCTTCGTTACCTCCCCCGCAATCCCGATCTGGTCGGGCCGAAAGGCCCGGCTGGTTTTCTCTCATAGCTAAAAAAAGATATCGGGGTATTTCTACCCCGATACTTTATACTTCCGATTTGAACGTTTCGATCGGATCAAAGTGCTCGATCGTCTTTCTGATAATAACCCTCATTGGCCGATCAATTAAACGCTCTTCAGTTACTGGATCTGGGATTTGCGCTTCTACAGGATTGGGATCAATAAGATCGTCTGGTTTTTCACCAGACACCTCAAACCATCCCGTGGTTTGAGGCCACTTCTTTTCATCCCATCCGTCAACCTCTCGCCAATTTTCCCACTTCAATTCCATAATCTCAACGAGATCACCAAACCACAGATCAAGACCCTCATTGAGGGTTCCGTACATCGAAACGTGAACCTTGGCTCGCCCCCTGGCGAACCATTTTTCCGACTTTTGCTGTTTGGACCACGTTTCGAGGATGTAGTCGATACACCCAGACATCCCAACCCTCTCGCGAACCTTGAATGGTTCGACTCTCCCGCTTCTTTCGTACCCATAATGCCCGATCAATTTACAAACAATTGCGGGCAAAAATTTACCAGGAGGGGCTGACCCACCCCAGGTCATTTCTACCCGCCCACTGTCAGAGAGTGACAAATTGATTCGCCCTCCAGCAGACTCATTAGCCCAACGGCTTGTGAAATTTTTAGACATATCGCCTCCCTTATCTTGCCCCTACAATAAGCGCTAAGGGCTTTGCGCACCTTCCCGCCATGGGTTGATCCATTCTAAGTCATGGTACGTTTGCATAACCACAGCATATGCAAACGGTCTTGATAAAACACTCAAGACGATGTGAATTGTAGAAAGTTAATTCTTTATTGCAATTGCCGCAATCATTGCAAGAATCGAACCCACTACCGTAGTGGATATGCCCAGAATATTCCCACGAAATCATAATCGCCTCCTGAGCGAATTATAAGAAGTAAATTCTTCTTACATATAGTTATACCAGATTTTATCCTTTTATAACTAATGGGTAAAAAAAGTGAAATGTATTAACATCTCACTTATTAATCATGTTTTTTTTGGATTATCAACGCAGTTTTTGCAATCAATAAAGTTACCGGTCAATACAGCAGTCATTACACAACTTTTCCATTTAGGACATTCTTTTGGTAATATAAACTCTTTCAGTTTCTGCCACGCATCCCACTTTTGTTTACCAAACGGCATACCCTTTTCAGCTTTAAAATGTAATTCCAAAAAATCTATTGTTTCTTGTATTTCTTTCATAATTCCCTCTTAAACTTTTTTGATTAACTCCTTTACAACTTCAGACCAAAAATATCGTCCGACATCTGGGTGAATTTTGTTACTGACTACCGATCCTTTAGTCGCGCCGTTATTATCCCCCAATGTTGAAAGACTCGGTTTAACCTCGTCGTCTTCGAACTTAGAAAACGCGACACCTGACCTTTCAAGCATGTTAAACATTTCTGAACAATCAGCCATATTCGCCTCCTAAAGCGAATTGTAAGAGATGGATTTCTCTTACTTATTGTTATATCACAATTTTATGGTTAATAACTAAAAAAAGATATCGATAATAACTAAAAGTAGGCCCCCTTTCGGGGGCACTTCCAAGATATGAATTATACCGTTGGGATCACGCTGGATTGATACGAATCCGGCTTCATAAAAAGTTCGATACAAGAAATTTCAAACTCATGAAGGTTTTTCGTTTCAACGACGGCCACACCGTCTTCAATGAGACGAAAAACTGTAGCATCAGATGCGTCGACACTGATAGATTTTCCCTGAAAATTCGGATGAATCATCAGTGTTGCTAAAACCCCCTGCGCCTTCGCATCTTTCGCATACTTGCATCGTATAAACCCAACAGAACCCAAGGGTATAATTAACCCTTCAACCTCACCGTCTGACACATTGACGATGTGGATCACTCCTAAGGATTCACCCATCTTATGACCTTGCGAAAATATTAAGAGGGTGGGGAGGCGAACCTCCCCTGTGATATAATTGGGCTTATCGTCGCTTAAGCAGCGATCGAATCATATTCGCAGTAGGAATAATCCTCTGCGGCGATCATAACCTTAACACTGTTCCCCTTCACGACCTGGCTTGCAATAACGCGAACCTTGCCGCTTGAGGGGCGTTGTACGACGGTATCGATCGTAACCGCCTCATTCACTCCGGAGATACGGAACTCATAGGCCGGCTGCCCGTTGGAACGGAAAAACTGAGCCTTCTCTTCGGGGTTGAGCTGCTCCAGGACCGTCTTGATCGACATTCCGTCCTGCGCCGGCAGGGTAACGGAACGACCACCACCGAGACGGAAGATCTCCACCTCGAACGGATCCAGATTGCCCTTGACCACGTCAGCAACAATGATGGAATCACCATCGCTCAGCACGGTATTCTCGCAGACTTGCTGACCGCGACGGGTAACACCACCATCCTTGAACTCGATATCGGCGACATTGAACAGATCTTCGACGGTTGACCCGGGCTCGAGAGAATACGAATTGACCGGTGAGCCCATCTTGATGATTTTCACGATTATGTAATCCATAAAACCAATTTCCTTTTCAAAAAGTTGAACAACATGTTGTTAAGCAGCGAGCATCGCAAGTACCGGTTCTTCCCCAAAACGTTTCATATAGAAAGTTTCCGGAAGCAATGAGAACTGAACTTCGTTCCACATGTGCGATTCGTCGGAAACCTTTTTCAGATTGTTGGCTCCGTACTCGGTATTGAAATGCTGAAGGACCCTTCCAGCCGCCAGACTCGCCAGGAACATGACGGTGGAGACAATCGACTGACTTGTTCCGCAAGCAGACGCTTCAGCTACATCATCGTTGTAAAGCGTTTTCTTCCACTCTTCGATGTGGGTACCGTTATTTGGATTGAATGAGTAGATTCGACCTACCCTCAACCCCATTCTCGTTTCCACCAGAAGATCGGTGTTAAACGAAAACCGCAGGTGCTTTTCGAAGATTTCCTTGCGCGACGACATGGTATCAGTCAATAGAAAGACGTATGTTGAACGGATCAAATCAGATGACGTATTGTCGTCGACCATCTGATTATACGCCTGGATCTCGAAGCCGCATTTTCGTAATATAATCTCATTCAACGCTTCGACCTTAGGCTTCCCGATGTGAGTTGGTTCATAAATCTGATTGGCCAGATTGTGTTCCTCGATCACATCGCCGTCAAATACTCTTAACACGCCTTGCCCGCGAGATGAGTCACCCCAACCCATCTGCGCGAGAAGAAGTGCGATATGGGAGCCTGTCGCTCCCGCCCCAATCAGGGTAATGCTTTTATTCTTGATTTGTTCGGGGTCAAGAATTCCATATTGTCTTGTATAGTTCATTTAAAACTCCTCATATCTTTTGAGGAGATCTTGAACGGCTACAGAATTATCGAGGTCATCAAAACCTTCATCATTGAAGGTTTTGGGATTAACAAACTGGGGTCCGTTTTGACGAACCCCGTTATAATTTCGTATAGGCGGCCATACTTGTTGTAGCGGCGTACGTTTATGATCGTAACCGTCTTTCGTGTCCCAAGCAGCCCCATAAGGACTTACTACTGATTTGGTTGGCACGTTTTCTTCTTTCAGTAGTTTAATCTTTTCAACAATATATTTTTTCTCAGTGTCGGATTGAATAATCTCGAGAATACTGCTTAATTTTAAACTTGCCGCGAGATTAGAATCAAGTACACCTTTGATACCATTGAGTTTTAAATTAAATTCTGCGTCTTCATCGTTTTGGTTTTCAATTTTCCAAACGACATTATCAAATCGAATTTGTTGTTCGTAATCAAGAAATGATACGGACATCAAACCTTCCTTATTAACTATAACTCTGATCACATTCGCTTTATTCGAATGCATTCTTTGCAGGGCTTGGGTATCGTCTTGTCCTGATGCGAATACGCCCATAGTATGATGGGAATGGCCCCACAAAATCATCTTATTGATATCTTTTTCACGATTATGTTCAATAAGCCATTCCATAATTTTTGTTTCCCCTTCAGGGGAAATTTCACATGTCGCTGATGTTACTAATTGGTGCTTAGGATAGAATATATCCCGCACAAAATAAGAATAATCCGGTAAATCATCAACTACTCCAAAGAATCCAATCTCTTCATTGTGAGCGTCTACCAGACATTCAATCCATTTCAAAGCGCGTTTTGAGAAAATGATAGTCGGGGGTATCTTTTTCTCCGGAGACAGCATAAGATAAGTTGCTCCCTGTTTTACATTTTGCATCATGCATTAGCCTCTTCAGCAATAATAGGAAAATGCAATATCTTACAACCCCACGCGTCAGTAGGATCAGGATTTTTAATAAACCGTAAAATACATTCTACGGCGAGTATAATATTTTTTTCAACAAGCGCCTGGTACACTTGATTGAACACGCCACCAAGGCATACCATGTCATTTCTGGCATGACCGCATTGCCATCTTGTATCATCTTCCACATACTCATGTGTAAGATTTTTTATCTTCAAAGCGTTAACCGTTCCCGGTTCTGTTTGAGCAAGCAGCATTGCCATGGAAATGGTTATCTGCATTTCTCCGATATCAAAAACTGTCGGATGGCCCTCTGATTGTACCGGAAACGATCTTAAATGATTTGTGAGAATAACCAAATACCCATCGTTGGTGATATACGCTTTTTTGATATCCCCACCGGATGAATTGATCGTCTCGATTTGTGCTTGTATACTTCTTATTTTTTCATTTTCAATAACAGGTTTCATAAATAATTCGATCTCATTCCGAAGAATGAAAGATCGCTTCATAATTTTATCCAACTCGTTTAATTTCGATGCAATCATCGAAGCGTTGGATGATAAATTATTCCGAAGACACTTGGCAATCTCCACGATCGCAAAGTCTCCGATTAATTCTGCGGGAGGTCGATATCCAACCACGGGTATTAACCGGCTTTCATCCTCCTCCTCTTCTATTTCTTCTTCCGTTATGCCTTGTGCAAGTTGACCCCATACATGGTTTTGTACCGGTTGAATTACCGGAGCGGGCGCCTGTGTGGGTGCCGCTTGCACCTGATTTTGTACCGCGGCTCTGAATAACATTGCTGGATTTTGATGACAAATATATGAATCCGGGCCTTCAACTATAAATTGGATTCTTTGATTTGCACTAAAAATCGCACTTCTTGCAAATCTATTGCGTTCGTTATCCATGACGGATACAATAATATCCCCATTAGGGGCTACATCAATCCCAGATGCTACTGATAAAACACCTTCCGGTAGATTATCAAGAGTAAATCCCGCATTTTTTTGAATTAAAATTAGGCTCATACTCCTCCAACATTAATGTTTATAGGTAGTGCGTCGGCTAGCATATCATCAAATTTTTGCTCGCTTTCGCTTTTCTTTTCGTATACCGTTGCCTCTTCTTCATTACCCAATGCGATTCTTTCAGGCACCTCAGGCCATGCATTAACATAATTGCCGGCACCATCAGAAGTATTGGCGGTTTGAAGAAATATCAGTATCTGATAGACCAAATCGAAAAGATTTCGATTCTTATAAGCCTCCGTCATACCGGCGGCCAGATTACCATGACATGCGTGCCCATCACCAAAAACATGAGGTGCCTGCATATCGGAATTCATCCCCATGCCTTGATATTTCATATTGTAAATGCGAACGGTATTATCAACATTATATACATTATTTAACATTCCGATAGTGATATGGAAAACTCCAATATCATGCCATTTATTAGTGCGTTCATCTTTCGCATACAAATTTTTTGTATATACATGCACTGTACCATCCTTAATAAAGATCGCATTTATCTTATTAATGGCCATTGTATCATTGAACACTTGTACGGCTTTTGTTTTTTCTTTTTCCTCAAACGCCTTCATGTCAAATGCGGCAAGTTGATCTTGATATTTGCTAACCATTTTTGCGCATTCCATCGCCTGAGAAAGATATTTTTTATATAAACTAACCTGCTCTTCAAGCAGATTTTTAATACCATTGAATACCACTTTGCATGATTGCAAAGAAAATTCCACATATTCATTAAGATTATCGGAACTGAATTCCCTGAAATAAGTTTGATCTATTTCCAACAATCTTCTATAAGGGATATCCATATTAAATCGTTCACCGGTTTCTTTAACAACCCTTTGAACGATTTCAATATTTTGTTCCCCGAATTCAAAAAGAAAATAAATAAAACAACGATCTCGAACGGCCCATATCGTCCCTGTATAAGTATCTTTGAAAATACAATCGTATTTGAAAAATGGGCTATTTTCCTTTTTGTCATAGATCTCGTTTATCTTATTTTCTTTTTCTTCCTTGGTTAATTTTGAATTACCATTAATTTCATTAATTTTCTTATTATTTGCGTTATTTCCGATTACCTTGCAGATTTCACTTATCTGCTTTCCAAGACAAATAGTTAATCCCGACCTTCCAGGATAAAAACCAGAACCATTGGGATTTCTATTTATTATAATCGTATATTTAGCCATATCGACATTAGTAATATTTTCTTTTTTCATTTGAAGGGTAATAGACCCGATTTCACCAATAAAGAAAATATTTTTATCGATTTTTTTACTTAATTCAACAATTATATCAATATATTGTCGTTGGGTGTCGTTATCAACCACAACACAATTTTTACCAACATCAATGTTAATATAACATCTCGTACTATTATTTTTTAGAAACTTATTAATGAATTGTTCACCGGGATTTTTTGGTTCAGGTATGATAATATCCGCCAATTTTTCTTCAACATTAGGTTCGGGGGAAGCCGATGGGGATGCAGATCCTGTAAAGTAATCCACATCGTGTTGCACGGTTTCCGGGTAATTATCAAATGCCTCTCCTCGTAATCTATTATGGCCTCGAGCTATTACTTTTAATGCTAGACCAACACGGGTAATATCGCATCTTGGATATGACAAATTCATAAAAATTTGAAAACGGGCATGTGTTTTTATATCACCATCCGTCAGTGAATAAAGAATGCTTTCATCTTCCCAATATTTCATTAATAATAATCTCATCCCCCTTACACATGAAGGTATTACAACAATACCTATTTCATCGCGCGATTCTGCTTGACAGATATGCTGAAAAAAATGCGTTATATAGTTAAAATCAGTTTGATCTATGATATGTGCGCATTTTCCATCAGCAAGCGGATATTCCTCGTGTTCTAAATTTAATACTGAGGTTATCCACGTTTCTACAAACGCATACATTGAATCCATATTCCTCCTTATTGGTTAAATTCTATATAATTGTTATTACACATTGATCAAAAAAATAACTATGATTTTATAAAATTTTGACAATGCGCTTAATTTGAATCCATTCTTCCCAGGAATAACATTTAAAAGCTTTAGCCCCACAATGATTTAATTTATCAATTTGAAATTCCTGTATATTACTTATCGACCCGGTAAGTCGTTTTGTTTCAACAAACACTTCTCCGCTTAACGGTGTTGAAAAAAATATATCCGGTATTCCATTCTCACTTGCTTTTTCAATTTTAAAACAAATACAATCCTTCCCGATTGAACGCAAATCTTTAAGGATTTTACTTTGAAGTATTGATTCTCGTGGTGTTTTATTCCAACCCATCATTCCCCCGGATCAAATTCATTATCAAATGGAACAAACGTTTGCGCGCTAACATTAGGATTTGTTGAACAATAAAGGAAGCCGCCAGGGACCCTCATGACTATAATAGGAGATATCTCCATCGATTCCGCAAAATCAAGATTATAAAATTTTCTACATAAATCGGTTGATGCTGAAAATTTATCTTCATCGTCTGCGGATTTAAACGCTACGACTTTTTCCTTAACTTCATCAAAAACCTCCTCCATCCAGGATTGCATCCAATCTTTTTTATCTTCATAATCAAGTCCTGGACCAACAGTTACACCCTCCATACCACATTCCGATATTTCAGTTTCATATGCCCTATTGGCTATAAAATAAATAACTTGCCTCAAAAACTCAGGATTATTAATAATGCTCATTTTCTATGCCTCCATCGATTTTAATATTCTATGAACGGTCATACGGCTAAGATTATGCCTCTTTGCAATATCGATTTTAGGCATTCTTTTTAATTTATTATCAGTATAGATCATTTTGTTTCTATCGGTTTTTGTCTCCGATTTCAATTCGATATTAAATTTTTTTCTTAAATACCATGTGTATTGTCTTGATACATTTAAAGCTTTTGCCAATTCCGTATCTGTTTTATATATTTTATATAATTTTACAAACTGTTTTTTAGATATGCCAAAAGTTAATTTCCTCATTCCCCTCCCCTCGTTCGTCGTCAAATAAATCCAATAATATTTGTTCCTTTTCTTCAATCTCATGATCCTCTTCGCCATCAGGAGCTTCTTCAATTAATGGTTTATCAAACAAATCCATCAATATTTCATCAGGATCGTGTTCGTCATGTATACTCATACAGCTCCCTTTCTTTTATTTTTAATAATTCTTGATAATTCTGAAAGAGTAAGTGCCAGATCCTGTTTATTCATTAATGATAATAATACGATTTCATCCATAGTTGATTCGGTAACAAGATCGATAGAAGTCACGGTATTTTTTTGCCCCTGCCTATGCTCTCTCCCCTCAGCTTGATCCCTGACAATCCACGATCTCGAATTGCTGAAAAATATTTGATAATTTGCATATTGAATATTTTGACCGACACCCATCTTTCTTGGATTTGCAACCATATACGGTTCAGTTGTTTGTTCCCAAAATTTGACTTGATCATAAGCGTCCTGACTCCCATAACATGTCAAATATGAATTTTTTCCAAAAGCTTTTTCAAGTGCTTTGCATATTAATTCTATCGCCATTATATAATTAGTCCATATAATAATTTTTCTACCGGATGGAATATTATTTAATGTTGAAATTAATAAATTCATTTTTGGATTTTCATCCATTATAATCGTATTGCTTATATTTTTTTCACTACCGGTATTTTGATCGATCTCATATCTTGTGTTGATATAAAATCCGGACGCTATCTGATGAAGTTTAATTTGAAGGGTAAGCGCGGTTTTAGCTGCTATTGTGCCCTCACATGAATTATCACAATTCCCCTTTTTATTGCATTTATCACACATATTATCTATTGTGGCGACCAAATCTTTTTCCATTTGCCTATAAAGTTTTTCTTGACCACCCTTCATGGAGCATGTGTATTTTTCTCTTATAAGAGGGGGCAAGTCAAGACAATCTTCTTTTTTAAACATGACTGATAGATCGCCGGTTATTTTTTTTATTTCCTCATGGGCTCCAGGGGCCGCAATCCATACATATTGATCTTTATCCACCGGATACATGTACCTTCTTCTGAATTCCGTATAACTGGCGTAAGGCACAGTATCGGCTCCGAGAAACCTGAAAGGCATGAAGAACGACATCGCATTGTTCGCGTGAAGAGAACCGGTAACGATATATTTATATGGAGTGTTTTCAAACATCCTGATTATCGTTTTCGTCTGTCTCGATTCAGGACTACCAAGACGATGGGCTTCATCAAGGACGACCATATCAAAATAATCCTCAGGAACATGATCCTCTATTGCAAACATTGATTCGTAATTAGCGATATAAATATCATAGTCGGCATTGTTTTTTTCACGCCCAAACGTTTTATTGATTACCTTATCGGCATGAGCTGAACTTGTTAATACTATCCCCTTAAGATGCGGTACCTGCGACCGCATCTCTTCAAGAACATTTTTCTTGAGATCGGAAAGAGTAATAACCAATGCCCGTTTGATTTTTTGAGACCGTATCCGCTTGTCGATCGCCCAGAGGTATGGCCCTGTTTTACACGTACCCGGATCGGCATTAATCGACGCGGCATCCGAATACGAAATAACATTAAACATAATTTTCTGATGCGCCATCGGTGTATAAGTACCCCTATAGTCATAATCGAATTTTATCTCCTTATCGAAATAATTCTGTTTAATTTTACAAATATTAATGATTCTTTTTTTATTTTTTTCAACTAACCGGGTGATTGTATCTCTTGTTTTTTGATCTGAATTTATCCCATAAGAATCGAATTGTGATAATAACACCGACGCTTTAAGCGGTATTCTTATTTTGTTTCTATTACGAACCTTATTGCCATCCATAACAGCTTTCATCGATTCTAATAAATCAAGATCATCACATTCTATTATGAAACTATTCTTACTTTCAAGAATTATATTCATAACTATCTTCACACCCAGTTAAAATATCCGGTTTTAACATTTCCATTTTCAACAATACACACCATCTGCAAGGATCTTTCATCATTCCATTTTTTAATCTCGATAACATATCTGTACTCAACCCCACCATTAGTATTTTTAGATCTTTCCTCGGTAAAATTTCCCTTACTTCTTGCATCCGCTATAAGAGTTATTATAAAAGATTTTAATTTAGATGGTAATAATAAATGATTATCCACCCCATTTCCAAATACATCGTTATAAATAACGATATTTTCAAAAGCCAATACCTCAAGCCTTTCTGATATTTGACGAAAAGCGTGGGCGGATATTTCAATACCAAATCCACCATCAACACCTGATCCTGATAATTCGGATTTCAATTCTTCAACAATCCTGCGAAGGTTGTGAATCTTCAATTCTGAAGATGATAACTCAGATAACATTTCAGCGAATTCAAGATACTTTTTTTCATTCTCCGTCATTATTAATATCCTCCTTAAATACAATTATACCGTATGGGCAGCCATGATCGACAACGGTTTCGTGATAAATAAAATCAGATAGATTTTTGTCGATACTATTAACAAGATCAACAATTTTTACCACTTTTCCTGTAGACATCTTATTATCATATTTTTTTAATTTAGAAGTAAAATGACACCTATATGGTGCTATATAACAATGCATTATTCCAATTTTAAGCATTGAAAAATCTATTCTGTCAAATGATAATTTGCATATCATTATTTTATTTCCAACATAATTAATAACATAATCCATTGGAAAAATAAATATCCCTGAGTCGAGAATATAGGGAATATTAACATTTTTCTTGTTTATTTTTTTATCAATAAAATCAAACCCGATCGGTTTTATTCTAAATATTTCATCATCTATCGGGGAGATATTATCAATATAATATTGCACTTTATTTCCAGAGAATTTTTTTAGAAAATAGGGTGTTCTTATGAATATGCGTCTACTATAATTAACCCTATTCCAATATTTTGATAATACTTCATTCGTGTGCCTTACAACCGATATGACATACGAATTGTCACGATCTAATGTATAGCGCATGTTTATATATTTGATATTTCCATTTGATAATATGTTTAATATTTCAGCGTCTTCAATATAAAATTTGTTAATATTTATTTCACACTCCATCGTTATCCTCCTTAAAAAAAGGGCCTTTCGGCCCTATATTTTATTCTTCCAAACATTCTAAAATAACAATATTTATTATTGTTAATTCAACAATTTTATAAATAATATATAAATAAGAAACGCGCATAGAACCTCCTTTCGGTATTACGACCTCGGGGAGATCGTCACCTATAGGAGATTACGCGTTAATAAATCCTTTGCCTTTCGCTTCACTTGGGGTAAAGGCGTCAAACATGAATTTTGATTTTTCAACGGAAATCTTATCGATTTCTTCCGCTGTTAATTCAACACCCTTATCTTCAACAAATTCTTTTAGACCTGATCCTGATATGTTGAAATAATTAATAAAATCAGCCACATCAAAACCTTTTTCTAATAAAAATAATATTGTCTGTTTACAATCATATTCTCGATATTTCGTCATCCAAAAATCGAGTTTTGCGTTTTCGTCTATCTTGATCGGATCCTCGCATTGTTTCACAAATAATTTGCAAAGTTTTGTTAGTCTTGAATTTTCAGCATTGTTTGTCTCAATTCTTTTCCACGCAATTCTGCATTCATCTATTGTCGATATTGAAAATGAAAGCGGGTTGTCAATATTCCCTGATATTTGTTTATTAAACAATGGGCACGCTCCGTCTTCGCCAAGAAAACACGTGTGGCAATATTCGTTTCTTGTAGGTTGGAACGACGTCCCATCGGTTTTCAACATTTCCTTTTCGATGTTTTGAATAGACGAATTAATCCATTCCATCGCTCTGGAAACAACTTCCTCAGGATCGTTTATTTCATATTCAACCACTTCCCCAAAGCGAATATAATCAACACGAACGATGATACTTTTAAAACTCCCCTTCGGCAAAAACTTGCATACAAGTAGAACATAAACCAGTGTTTGATGATCTTCCTTCAATTCTTTCAGAGTCATCATCTTTCTTGATGTTTTATAATCCGTAATGATAATACAGTTTCCCATATAACCGATCAGATCGATGATTCCTCTAAAAAACGCTTCCGGAGAATAGAAGTCATTTAATAATTTCCATTGTTTATCAAACACTAATTTCTTTTCCGCCAATGTAATTTCACCCGGCATTGTTGAAAAATCTTTCATGCCATAAAACCTTGCCATGATATATCGACTCTCAGTTATAGCATCGACATCTTCACATTTATGATAATTAATAGCTTGATCAATCATTTTTTTATATGTATCAAGGTCGGGCATACCGGGCTTATCGTACGAATTCTCGACAACGGATTTATCTATTTCATATATCAAATCGACGAATGTGGGTGTATTCGGAAAGAATATGCATATATAAGCCTGATTTTCATAAATGAATTCGGTAAACCCATAAAGAGTAGCTTCCTCTTTTGTCGTCCTCATAGCCGATATCATTTCATTCGTCAATTGAAATTTTTTAATAATCAAATATTGATTAAATTTATTTTGAAAAGTTTGTTTATAACACCATTCTCCGGCCCATTGAGCCACACTATGACATATTTTTCCAGTTTGAAAATATGATTTATTCGGCTCTTTATGCCCTTTAATATATTGCATATACCATTTATAAGGACATTGATTAAATAGCGATATTCTTGAATAAGAATATGCCTGAGTTGCCATCATTTGTTTATCTTTTTCACTTGGTATAATACCGTTAGATATAACGGATAGTGAATCGATATCGACTAATTCTTTTATAAGTTTTTGTTCACTGGATAAGATTTGTTTTACCTCCTCATCAATCGTAAATAATGGCAAATCTTCCCTTTGCATTCTATCCTTTTCATCCAATATATGCAATTTACAATGCAGTTTGATAGTCTGCAATGCGTCATATTCCGACCGATGCGCGTCTTTATCATCCCATTCAATATTCAATTTTGCACACGCGGTTTTTAATTTATTACCACCAGGAAATCTCGATCTGCATTTTTGCAAAGTATCTACGACTTTGTTCAGTTTTATTTTCATAAAATTGGAATCAAATGATATGATATTATGACCTGATACTATTCTATCCCCAATAAATTCAGCGATTTTTTCGCGTATCCCGTCGGTTAAATAGTTAGGACAATCTTTCACCATATCGTATGTAATGTGATTGATGGAAGACGCTTCTACCGGTATAAACCCAGATGCTGGACGACACAATATTGACATTATGGTTCCTACAGCACCATTAAGATTGTATTCAGCCGCGGTAATCTCAACAACCTCGCATTTATTGGGATCCAGACCGGTCGTTTCAACATCGACACATACATGGTCGAATACTTGATTAATCAATTCCAACCTCTTTTTCACTTTTTGATTTTACATGAGCCGAAATACCTTCATTAACTTTTTTGATCAATTTAATAAGGTATTCGACATCTGATATGTTATCATAATTAACCTGTATCAACAGTTTTAACCCTTCGGACATTTGAGTTAATTCAATAGAATCGAAATCGCATAACACTTGCGTAACTTCGTTTCTAAGAGATATGGCGGTACCTTCACGTACGCCGTTTTCAATCTCAACTGTTCGATTATAATATTCATTTTTTAAATCCGTCATTTTAATAAGTTGAGATTGAAATTGTTCAAGTTGTTTTGCATATATTTGTTTGGCTATAATCAAATCTTTTGTATGCCTAAACCAAGCAAGTAAGAAAAGAATAATAATCAAGATCAACAAAGTCATAGTACACCCAAAAACCATATAACCTCCTAATACCCGTGAAGTTCTTTTAATTGTTTTAAAATAGCAATAACGGTTGTTGAATCGCAATAAGAATTTATATGTTGTTTGATCCAATCATAATCACCAGTCTTCTCTGAGGGGATCCCAATATTGATCATATACGTTTTCAAATCCTCGTACCTCGTAACCCAAGGATCTACTATAAAAGTCTTCTCTAATGATTGTTCTTGATCCATTAAAATACTTTTTTCCCCTTTCCTTAATTATAATATAATCTTCATCGAGAACATAAAAATGCGCGTTATAATTAATTTTTTTACCAACTTGAACCTCGGCACAATGAGGTTCAATTTTAATTACATCAAATATTTTCCCAGTTCTTTCCTTATACCAGGAATTTAAAGAACATTGAGTTATTTTTATTTTCACTAAAACCTCTTTTTTAAGTTGATATAAAATCCATATAGATATGTGATTCACATGGCATCACTTATATATAATATAAGAACCAAATCATGGTTTTAATGAATAACTTGATTCATTTCGCGATTGATGCTGACCGCTTATATAACTAAAATTGTGAATTTTGTATTTTTTTAATTTGAGGTTTCTACATTCAATATCCAAAAATCATCATTTTTTTCACCTGTCATTTCATCAATTTTTGGTTTTTTATTGCATTGGGCGGTCATATTTTTTCGATCAACACAGAATGTTGTTCCATGGAATTTAAAATGAATAAATTGATCAAGCTCATCCGGTTTGCAGCACTCTTCTTCAAACCTTATCCCATCCGGAAGTCCGTTATGAGTTGTTTCAATTTTTTTTACAGACATATTGATAATAGTTCCATCGGAATTTTTTGGTTCACCCATGAATTCCGTGGATTCTTTAATAAATTCAACCAGATCAACACTGGTTTTTTTAATATAGGTAACGAAAAACGTAATCAATGCGTTACCTGCCTTGCTTCCTTTTTCTTTCAAAAAACCTCCCTTTGTTAAGCGATATAACTTGATTGAACAGGTCGGCTACCACACTCTTCGACCACGATATCCCACGTTAGGATAAACTCGGATTCTAATCTAATCTACAAATCGCGGACAGGGCCGAGTGCACCGATCGAGTGCCCGTTCCATCCGTCAAGAATCCAAACTTGACAAACGGTATTCCCCTGAAAGGGGAAAGACATATGCCAAGTGAAACACCTGGCGTCTTTACTTCTAATATCGCATAATTCTTTTTTGCATTACTAAAATCGAGGGGGAACGATGACCGATTGGGAGAGCTGAGGAAGCTTGTGAGATGCGAAATACAGCCGATGGCGTAAAAACGCATAACGAAGCCGAGTATTGGTGGATATGACGCAGGAATAGCCACCAATACGAAGGTCCGAGTTTTGCGTTTTAGCCGAGGTTGTATTTCGGTCGAATAAGCGGACGATGCGGTTTTCGAACGGTTGGGAGATCGCCGAGCGAGGATTCCCCGACGACGCCCGGAAACGAGCCCGGAGAAATTATTCGTCATTGAGTTAAGCTGTAATTTTTCGTAGGAAAATTACAGATTAGACACAATGCGACATAATTTCGAAGGCGAGTTTCAGTTGTCGGGGTTTCCGAGCTGGGGCGGTCGTAACAACCGAGAGAAACGACCAAGAGGCCATCGCAGTCCCTACCGTAGCCATCCGCCTGAGGTATGCCTCGGGAAGGATCCTCATCTACAGCTCCGCTGAAGATGAAGATCCTGGGAGAGGTATAACGAGGGTCCGAGGATGGCGTCCACATATTCCAATTTGTCTATGACGAAACGTCAAAGTCGGATCAATCTCGGTAATATTAATCCGAACATCTAATGCAAAAATGTAACTAAAATTGACATCGATGGGAGATCAAACCATGGAAGCGCCAGAGGGCCCTGCAGCTTGTACTCAAGCTGCACGGGCCCTGGGCGTCTCCATGGTGTAGATCGACCCTGATCGATCCCATTACTAAATTCCTAGCCTATCTGAATCAGATAGTCATGGGTCAGTCTTACAAAATGTGATCAATATATACATATAATATATGATAACCCCCCGCTGATAGCATGGGGCACAAACTGATTTCATCTACACACATGCGGGTTATACTAATGTCACCCATACACGCGTGGATTATACTCCGGGAAACAATCGGTTTTTTGATGCACAACCACATCACCCACGCACGCGTGGATTATACAGGGTCGAGGTGGAACATCAACATCACCCACGCACGCGTGGATTATACCTTGCCTCATCACCGTTTTCTCATCCTCATCGAACATCACCCACGCACGCGTGGATTATACACCAACCCATTGTAATTAATAACAATAAATACCACGTGTAGCGTAGGAATCCAAACAGGATTTTTGATAGACAACGTGGTCTATCTCGCGATTGACATTGATCGCTTTTTTTTAATTAACTCATTTGCTCAACAATTTTTCAGCCGCTTGTCTGGCAAGATCTTCTGAAACCTGAATATCCGAAGTTCCTTCCGAAATACCTTTTGTAGGCTCAACGACTTCAGTAATAGAAGAATCCTCATCACCAGTTTCTGCGGAAAAATTGACCGCAATCTCTTTTTCATCCTCTATAGCTAATGGAACCGGTTCGGTCTCAGTCGCCTCAAATGAGGCCCTGGAAGCCTCCAGGAGCTTTTCGCTTGCTTGACCAAGCATTGATATGCTACCGGCCTCGCCTACCAAGCGGGCCATCTTAGAGCGTGCAGCGAGACCTCTTTTAATCGGCTCCATAATTGTTTCAATATATTCCGGTGTCGGCATAAGATCTGTTACAAATACATCCTTACCACCGGATCTTGTTTTTCTATGAATCATAAATAGTTTGGCTCCGAAGATGCCATCATAAGGAAGCGCTTTGCCGGCTTCCATTTGTTTAACCATGTGAGCGGCTCTGGATAATGTAGACAAATTCGCAAACGTGGTCTCAAAACTCAGAATCGTGTTAATACTTCTCGTCTCAAAACGGTAAGGGTTTGGTGCCAGATCGATAATCGGAAAACATTTCAACAACCCCATCTGTTTACATTTTCCATCTTTGAAATCGGGGCAATCCTGGAATGGACAACCACCTTTATCTTCAAATCTATTTTCCCAACTTCGCTTTGCACCCTTGATGACAAGATGTTTTGCTATCGTTCCACACCCATGACTCTTACACAAAAGCCCTTCACTTTGATTGTATTTTGCCATATAACTATCCCACTGATCCTCAGATCTTTGATCAAAACAACAGATCTCGATTCTCCTTGGGTTGGGATTATTATTGTTTGCAATCTCAAGAAGTTTCTGCACTTCCTGATTAAGAACCCAATCTTTTACGGCAATAACGGTGTTAGTCGATACGATTCGCTGGTTGCGCGTGATCTCTTTCATCATTCGGAAAAACCCGGATGCCGCCGGATAATTGCCTAAATTCGGCGGTTCTTTTGGAGCATATCCCGCGGATATTTTACCTTTATATCTCACTATCCTGATGGGATCACCGTTTAATTCGTGCGTCAAACCTTTGATCAAAATTACCCCCAATGAAAAAAAATGTTTATAAAAAGATAATAAGCGATTGCCCATATACTCATTCGTTTTGTCTAATCTAGCCATTGGCCCTGACTAGCGCGGTACGAGGAGATCGACACCTACGAACCGTTTGCGGGGTAGCTAACCCACGATGTACGCAATGTATACGGTACGTCCGTTTCTGCAATCGCTTACTATTTTTTAAAAATCCTCCACATCCGGCACGTGAGGAATATCCGCCGGCGCCGAATCGTCTGTTGTGATCAATTTCCCAAAAGTAGGTGGTTTCATTGTCGTCTCGGATGGCATATTGCTTACCGGTGCCGCTTGAGCATAAGTAACACTCTTGTCACCAGGACCAGCCTTAACGATTGTTTTAACCGCCAATTTTAGATTTCTATCAAGGTCGACCATCGCCATGACCTGCTGTTTCATTTTGTGATCTTTTATCAAAACGAGGCTATTGCCTTTTCTTTCGAATTTTGGAACAAGCCACTCTTCGATCCATTCAAATGTTAATTCGATTTTTGTCGTACCCGTAAGAGCGACGAGTTTTGGTTTTGTAAACGCCATAATTTTCGCCGATGTCTCGGGATCAAACGTATCACCGCCCGGACAAAGCGTGATGTTGGAAAATATTGAAGAACCCTTTGGGACCTTATCGGTTCCGTCTATGACTCGTAGAACAATCGTCATGTTCAAACTTTTTTTCTCATCCGAAATAAATAATTCCGGAAAACACCTTTCTTCACCATCTTTGATGTAACCAAACGATGCGCATTCACACAGATAATTACCCGGAGCAGCGATCGGCGTGGTCTTTTTCATCTCACTGCTGGCGCCGTCGATCGCTTCCTGATTACCCCTGATGTTCTCCTTTTTTTGTTCGGAGAAGAACCGTCCGTTAGCTAATGAACTGTTATCAACACCCATAACAACTCCAATCGGTTAAAGTATTCAATATTGTTATTACAAGATCATTGGAATAATAACGTGTCATCGTCGGTCCTCGAATCTGTATATATAAAATCAAATTGTGATATGAATTTTTCAACATCCGAACTTTTTCCGATAATGCTTTCCCAATCCATATCTTTTACTATTATAGGGCCATTCTTAGCATCAAGATCATATTCTATTCTTATGTTATCGACGGTAAACAGGATGGGTTCCGGATCAAAACCCTTGAATTTTTCCAATAATTCCTTGAATATATCCGGAACTTCAAACATCTCTTTTACTTCTTTTTCCGTCGCGTTGGTAACATCAGCCATTTTCATGGAGAACCAATCATGATCTTCCAAGTTGGTCTTGAATACGGAATGTATTTGCAAATATTTTTTTAATCCAGGCGTTGTATTTACCATTTGCTCGATTAAATATTCCCTGCGATTATACATATCGGTTACCGCATTGACAAATAAATTATATTGATCTTTTTCCAAAGCAATCCTCTGACATAATTGATAATCTACATAAAATTCACATAGATTTTTCAATTGTCTATTGATCCATATGGTCCAATCAACGTATTCGCCCTTTCTTATTTTTTCGGTCAAGTTCCGCAAACTTTCTAACAGCTTCATTGACAAGAGCATTTTGTTTAGCCTCAGGATGCTCGAGAATATCAGATCCCTGTTCGGTTCCATTTTCATTCCTCTCCGCTATCCATTTTGAGAATTGCTCCGTCTTACGATACGTTCCGCGCCTTGTTCTTGATAAACAATTTCTTGATACCATTAAGCCTATTAGTTTTGGAACACTTTCATAAAATCTTAAAAAACTACTTGTAACCTTATCGGTTTTGGCGTCAGGAATGGT
>Ga0315294_10002423_pt1 | contig 20388 bp, 20 predicted proteins | sample YL17G13_40_MG_FD_203626 | JGI IMG/M metagenome (GOLD analysis project Ga0315294, IMG submission 203626) | Sediment microbial communities from Yellowstone Lake, YNP, Wyoming, USA - YL17G13_40 | ecosystem: Environmental > Aquatic > Freshwater > Lake > Sediment | place: USA: Wyoming | collected...
ACGAAAACAACGTTCATCGTTTTGTGCGGTTGCTTCGGGAACAGGAGGGTTCACAGTTCCTGGTCGTGACGCACAACCGTGAGACCATGCTAGCAGCGGATGTCCTGTACGGTGTGACGATGCAGGAGACTGGCGTTTCGAAGGTCGTGTCGCTTCGGCTGGATAGTGATGAAGTGCCCGCTCGCCAGCCCTGAAGAACGTTCCTCTGTAAGGCTGACTCAGGTATCACGACACAACCCGGCCGCGATCCCCTGGCCGGGTTGTGTTTTGTGGCTCTCTGCAGTCGTCCTATGACTTCAGCAAGGTCCGCAGGATCTCTCCGGCGAGCTTCGGATTCGCCTTGCCCTTGCTGTTCTTCATGAGCTGGCCGACGAGAAAACCGAGGACCGCTTCCTTGCCACTCCTGAATTGCTCAACCTGGGCCGCGTTCTCCGCTATCACCTCGCGTGCAAATCCTTCGATTGCTGAGGTGTCTGAGACCTGTTCCAGGCCAAGGCTTCTGACGGCTTCCATGGGCGTTGTCCCCGTGTCCACGAGAAGGGGCAGGACGTCCTTTGAGGCTGTGTTGCTGATCGCATTATGTTCGACCATCGTCAGGAGGCCGGCAAGCGCCTCGGGCGTCAGCCGCGTTTCCGCGAGCGTTGTGCCGCGTTCGTTGAGGAGCCTGGCCACCTCGGTTCCCATGTAGCTGGCCACCTTCTTCGCGTTGTCATACAGCGCAATGGTCTGCTGGAAGAACTCTGCCGTGGAGCGTTCCTCTGTCAACAGGGCCGCATCATATGGCGAGAGGACGAGGTCCCGTTCGAAGCGTGCCTGCATCTCCCAGGGTAATTCGGGTATCTGCGCCCGCACGGATGCCAGCTCTGCCGGATCCAACTGCAGCAGGGGCAGGTCCGGCTCCGGGAAATAGCGGTAGTCGTTGCTGGCTTCCTTGCTGCGCATAGCGGACGTCGTTCCCTGCACTTCGTCGAAGTGCCTGGTCTCTGTCATGATGGGAGTACCGTCGGCAAGACACTGTGCCTGCCGCTGCTCCTCGTAGTCGATAGCCCGCTTGACGCTGCGGAAGCTGTTGAGGTTCTTGATCTCCACTTTCGTCCCTCGCTTTGCGGGATCCGGACTGACGGAGACATTCACGTCACACCTCATTGCGCCCTTTTCCATGTCGCCTGACGATACCCCAAGCCACCTGACAAGCCGTCTCAGGCTGCGCAGGAATTCGTACGCTTCATCCCCGCTTTGCATGTCTGGTTCGGTGACGATCTCGATCAGCGGCATGCCACAGCGGTTGAAGTCGACCAGCGTCTCACCCCCGAGCGTGATGTCCGCGGCATGCATCGATTTGCCGGCGTCTTCCTCGATATGCGCGCGGGTCAGCCGGACACTGCGGGAGCCTCGTTCGGTGACGATGGGGAGTGTTCCCGCTGTCGCGATCGGGCGGTCGAACTGGGTGACCTGGTAGGACTTGGGAAGATCGGGGTAGAAGTAGTTTTTGCGTGAGAACTCCGAGACCTCGTGGACCTCGCATCCCAATGCCATAGCGAGTCTCGTGGCAAGATGCACGGCTTCGGCGTTGAGTGTGGGCAGCGCCCCCGGCAGTCCAAGGCAGACGGGGCAGACATGCGTGTTGGGCTCGTCCCCGAACGCCGTGCTGCAGCCACAGAACATCTTGGTCCGTGTGGCCAGCTGAACGTGGATTTCCAGGCCGATCGTCGTGGTCATGACTCACCTCCAAGCGCTGTGAAGAGGACGTTCGCAGAGGAAAGGAGTTCGGCGTCGCTCCAGCGGGGACCCATGAGCTGCAGTCCGATGGGAAGACCGGCGGCGTCCGTTCCGGCGGGAAACGAAACCGCAGGGATCCCGGCCAAGTTCGCAGGGATCGTGAACACGTCCGCCTTGTACATTTCGAGAGGGTCAGTCACTGCTCCAATCCTGAACGCTGTCGTCGGGGTGGTCGGTGTGAGCAGAACGTCGGCGGATTGCATCGCCGCGTCCAGTTCGTCGGCGATGAGTTGGCGGACATCGGTTGCCTTCTTGTAGTAGGCGTCATAGTACCCAACTGAGAGCACGAATGCGCCGATGAGGATACGCCGCTTCACTTCGGTGCCGAATCCAGCATTGCGGGTCCTGCTGTATGTTTCCGTCATGTCCCGTCCGTTGACGTGCAGGCCGTAGCGGACGCCGTCGAACCGTCCAAGGTTCGCGGAACACTCGGCAGGTGCGATGATGTAGTAAGCGGGCAGCGCGGACAGAACATGCGGCAGGCTGACCTCGATAATCGATGCACCACTTTTTTCGGCTGCTTCGCGCGCCATCTCCATGGCCGCAGCAATTTCCGGCTGGACATCCAGTCCCTGCAGTTCACGGATGATGCCCACCCGCTTGCCTGCGAGGGACGGCTGCAGTGCGGCCTCGAAGTCCACGTGGGGCCGCTTGACGCTGGTGGCATCCTTTGGATCATGGACAGCCATCACGTTCATCATGATGGCGGCGTCCCGGACGCTTCTCGCAATGGGGCCGATGCAGTCGAGACTGGACCCGAAGGCGACCAGGCCGTACCGCGAGACAAGCCCATAGGTGGGCTTGAAACCGACAACCCCGCAGAACGCAGCAGGCTGCCGCACTGAACCTCCGGTGTCGGAGCCGATTGCCCCAAGAGCAAAGCCCGCGGCGACCGCAGCGTTTGAACCACCGCTGGACCCGCCGGGAACACGGGTCAGGTCTGCCGGGTTGTGTGTGGGGAAGAAGGCGGAGTTCTCGGTAGAGGAACCCATGGCAAACTCGTCGAGATTTGTCTTGCCCGGTACGACGGCTCCCGCGGTAAGCAGTGACCGCACGACAGTGGCCGAGTAGGGGGCGACATAGTGTTCGAGGATCCGGGAGCCGCAGGTACAGCGCTCGCCGGCCATCATGATGTTGTCTTTGACCGCTATCGCGGCACCTGCGAGTGGAGACGTGGGATCAGCGGCTTGCGCCTCTGACCGGGCTGCGTCGAGGCGCAGGTGTAGAAACGCCCTCACCTGAGGGTCGTCGCGTTCGATGAGCCGGCGCGTCTCGTCCAGAAACTCTTGTGCCGACAGTTCGTGCGCGCGAATTGCGTTACGATACTGTTCCAGCGTGCGCGGGAGTCTGCTACTCATCCTCGCCTCCCATGACATTTCGCACGACCACGAATCCGGAACGCATCACGGGTGCTCCGCCGAGCCCTTCTTCCCGGGTCAGCCCGTCACGTGGCTCGTCGGGACGGAGCTCGGTCATGACAGGCCGTTTGCTGACGGTGGCTGATGTGTCGACGGAGCTCAACTGCGCAACATATCCGAGGATTCGTTCAAGGTCCCCCAGAAGAGGCCCCTCCTCGTCCGGGGTTATCTCGAGACGCGCGAGTGAAGCCACATGCTGGAGCGTTTCCTTGTCGATGATCATTGCCATGACACCTCCTGTGCCTGTTTTCTCAGATTTCCTGCCCAACGAGGGAGAGGAACTGCTGTTCGTCAAGGATCTCGATGCCCAGTTGCCGGGCTTTGGCCATCTTGCTCCCCGCTGCGGATCCCGTGACGAGCGTCGTCACCTTCCGGGAAACAGTCTCCGACGTCTCGGCTCCAAGGGCACGCACCAGTTCCTGTGCCTTGCTGCGGGCCATGGTGGTCAGCTCGCCGGTGAAGACGAAGACCTTGCCGCTGAGGGGACCTTGCGCCCCAGGGGCCGCGGCGCCCTCCATGCGGACTCCTGCCTTCCGAAGGCGCTCGATGAGTGTGCGGTTGTGCTCCTCTCCGAAGAAGGCCGTGATGTTCTCGGCCGTTTTCTCTCCGATGCCGTAGACATGTGTCAGAGATTCAGGCGTGGCTGCTGCAAGAGTCTCCATGGAGCCGAAAGCATGAGCTAGATCGCGGGCGCCTACCTGGCCGACCTGAGGAACGCCCAAGGCATAGAGCACACGGGCAAGGCCCTGGGCCTTGCTCTCTTCGAGATGAACCAGCAGCTTGCGCGCTACGAGAGATCCCATGCGCCCCAGTCGAAGAAGCTGTTCCTCCGTCAGGTCGTAGAGGTCGGCGACATCGTGGGCCAGTTCGGCCGTCACGAGCTGGTCGACGACGGCTTCACCTATGCCCTGGATGTCCATGGCGTCCTTCGAGCACCAATGCAGCAGCCTTTCCCGCACCTGCGCGGGGCACGAGGCGTTCACACACTTGGTGGCGGCCTCATCTTCAATACGCACCAGCTGCGACCCGCACACCGGACATGCGGCCGGCATGACGAAGGGGCGCTCGCTACCGGTGCGGGCAGAGGGCACGGGTCCCAGAATCTCGGGAATGACCGAGCCTGCCTTGCGCACGACGACAGTGTCTCCGATGAGGATGCCAAGACGCTTTACCTCGTCGTCGTTGTGCAGGGTCGCCCTCGCAACGACCGACCCGTCGATCTCTACCGGCGCGAGCACCGCGACCGGTGTTGCGACGCCCGTTCGACCGATGGAGACAATGATGTTCTCGAGGAGTGTTTCCTTTTCTTCAGGAGGGAACTTCCAGGCCGAGGCCCATCGCGGTTCCTTGGCCGTCTGGCCCAACGCGCGCTGCAGCGATATCTCGTTCACTTTGAACACGATACCATCGGCAGCAAACGGCAGTGAACTGCGGGCGGCTGAAATCTCCCTGGTGGCCGCCCACATCTCGGTGGGTGTTCGCACCAGGCGCACAAACGGCGATACGCGGAAGCCGACGCTGGCAATCCAGTCCAGCAAGCTCTTTTGGGTGGAAAGCACCAGGTCCTCCGATGTTTCCCCCAGCGCATATGCCACCATACGCAGTGGGCGCGAAGCAGTGACGCGGGGGTCCAGCTGGCGCAGCGATCCGGCAGCCGCATTGCGTGGATTGGCGAACAGGGGATCGCCTGAAGCAGCCCTCGCTTCGTTCAGTGCCTCGAAGTCACGCCTGAACATGACCATTTCGCCACGGATTTCGACCACCTCCGGAATGCGGCTCCCTACGCTGGCCAGGTTCATGGGGATGGAACGCACCGTGCGGACGTTGGCGGTAACGTCTTCGCCAGTTGCGCCATCTCCGCGCGTGGAGCCCTCAACCAGAAGGCCCTTCTCGTAGCGAAGCGAGATGGCAAGCCCATCCATCTTGACCTCCGTCAGATACTCGACCGGGTCATCCCGTCCGAGTGCTCGCCGGACGCGCGCGTCGAAGAGGGCGACGTCTTCTTCGGAGAACATATTGCTGAGGCTGAGCATCGAAACGCGATGCCGGACTGTCGTGAATCCCCCGAGGAGGGCTCCGCCCACGCGTTGTGTCGGTGAGTCCGCAGTCACCAGATCCACGAACTCGTCCTCCAGACTCTTGAGCTCGCGCATGAGGGCGTCGAAGGCTGCGTCTGCTATCCTCGGGCTGTCCAGGACATAGTACTCGTAGTTGTGAAGCTCGATCTGTGCCTTGAGCTCCCGTATGCGTTCGCACGCTGCGTCGTGGTCCATGGGTCCCTCCTGTCAGGGAGTAAGAATGAAGAGACCGGTGCCGAGAGCAAGGACGGAGCGCATCCCCGGAAGCTGGAACACTCGTACCTCGTCGCTCTCAGCCGTACTCCACTGGCGCACAAGTGCGCGGGTCTCCATGTCGTAGATACCAAGGAAATAGACCGCAGTCTGAGAGGTGGTCTGCTCCTGGAACAGGAGTGCGCACTCTCCATTGGACATCGAGGCGTCGATTGCATTGAAGTTGAGTTTCGAGGCTGACAGGAGCTGCTTGCCGTCCTTGTCGAAGATCTCCGCAGTGCGTCCAAAGGTCAGAAAGCAACTGCCCAGCGCGCGAAGGCCGGGGTTGTCGGAGGTGGAAGTCGTCTGGGCTATCTCTGTTCCTGTCTGGTCAAACAGATAGCGAGGCAGGGGACCGGGGGCGCCCGAGACGCTGCGGCCGTAGCCGGCCAAAATGCGTGTGCTGCTCTCGTCGACAGCCGTGAGGAGTCCTGCCAGTTTCTGGTCTGGGTTGGGGACTGTGAACTTGGCGATGACCTTGCCTTGCGGCGAAATTGTGTAGATGGTGCCGCCTGCCAGTGTCACGACGAGCATGCCGCTGCGCGCAAGGCTGATCTGTGACCCACGGCCGAAATCGGGTACGGTGTAGCCACCCATGTACTTGCCCGCAATGTCGTAGGTGACGAACTGACGGGATTGGTCCTGCAGGAACGAGTAGACAACGGCAACCCCTCCGGCGACAGTAAAGACGGCTTGCTCGACGACGCTGGGAGCCGTCGTCTTTCGAGACCATTTCTGGCGAAGGGCATCGTCCAGCAATGTCAGCCGCTGTCCCGCTACCAGAAGGTACTTGCCTGACGTACTCAACGTGAGTGACGTGGGGCTATCCTCCAATTCCACGCCTTCGCTCTGGCTCGTCCATCCGCGCAGCGCAAACACCTGGCCGGCAGCAGTCAGGACATATCCCTGGTCCTGTGTGCCCACGATCCCAATAGGGTAGTCACTGGTCTTGAACTGCGAGGCCACGTGCAGCGCCGTCTTTTTTCCACGAAGCGCCCACATAGCCGTGGCACCGACGATTGCCGTCACAATGACGACAACGGCCAGCCAGCGCCGATTGTGGAGGAACAGTTGCCGCAGACCATGCGACTGAACGGTTTTCTTCATCTCATCACCGTGACAATTCTAGCCTGAACGTCTAGTTTGGCAAAGAAGAGGTTGGCGGGCGCAACGGCACGTGGCTTCTGGCGTTGCTTTTGGCGGATGCTCCAATATACTGACCATATCGATCAGGGAGGTGGCCAGTGGACAAGTTCACGGAACGGGTCATTGCAGGCGCGAAGCGCCTCGGCGCAAGCTACTGCGATTGCCGTCTCATTGACATGGAACGCGAGGACGTCTCGGTTGTCGGGGGAGCACCCCGCGCCGTCGTGCATGCTCACCAGCGTGGATTTGGGGTTCGCGTCATTGCGAACGGGGCATGGGGATTCTCATCGTCGTCTGTCGTGGCCGACGCCGAGGCTGACCATATCGTCGAAGAGGCGGTCGGCATAGCACACGCGAGCGCGCTGGCAAAGAAGAAGGATATCGTGCTGGCCCCAATCTCTTCCAGCGAAGACATGATACCGCACCAGGCGGACGTGGATCCCTTCACGATCCCCGATGCCGACAAAATCGGACTGCTTGCCGAAGCCATCAGGGCGATGATGTTGCCGGGAGTCGTCCTGGCGCGAGGTCAGATGCAGTTCCTGAAAGAACGCAAGATCTTCGCGTCGTCCGAGGATTCATACATCGTCCAGGACCGGGTCGAGAGTGGGGCTGGCGTCAGTGCCATGGCGGCCAGCGACAAAGGCGACGTCCAGATCCGCAGCTACCCGATGTGCTTCTCCGGCGACAACGCTCAGTCGGGCTGGGAGTTCGTGGAAGCCATGAAGCTTCTGGAACATGCGGAGCCGACCGCGAGGGAAGCCCTGGCACTCCTGTCTGCCAAACCGTGTCCGTCGGGAGTCAAGGATCTGGTCGTCGGAGGGCAGCAACTCGCGTTGCAGGTCCACGAGTCCTGTGGCCACCCCTCTGAGCTGGACCGGGTCATGGGTATGGAGGCGTCGTTCGCCGGGACGTCATTTCTGACGCCCGACAAGAAAGGAAGCTTCCGCTACGGGTCCGACATCGTCAATCTGACCGCGGATCCCACGATTCCCCACGCCCTGGGTGGACTTGCGTACGACGACGAGGGGGTGAGGGGCTGCAAAGTGTACCTGGTGCGGGGCGGCATCTTCAAGCACTACCTCAACTCGCGTGCATCAGCTCCCGTCGTCGGCGAGGAGCCGATGGGGGCGATGAGGGCCGACGGCTTCGCGCGTTCTCCCATTGTCCGTATGGTGAGCATCAACCTCGAACCGGGCGACCTGTCCCTCGAGCAGTTGATCGGCGGCGTGGAGGACGGTCTCTACGTGGACGGCATCAAGAGCTGGTCCATCGATGATCGACGCCTGAACTTCCAGTTCGGCAGCGAGATCGGCTGGGAGATCAGGGGAGGGAAACTGCAGGACATGGTCAGGAACCCGACGTATACGGGCGTCACATATGAGTTCTGGAGGTCCTGTGACGGCATCGGAGGTCCTGGGCTGTACCACGTGTGGGGTGTCGACAATTGTGGCAAAGGGGAGCCGATGCAGGTGGCTCATGTGTCGCATGGCACATCGCCTGCCCGGTTCCGCCATGTTCAGGTGGGGGTGCTTCATGAGTAAGGAACAGCTTCGTGGCCTCATGCACGATGCACTGAGGGCGTCGGACGCAGACCAGACAGAGATCGTGACCATGACCTCCAACAGCGCTCTCACGTGGTATGCCGAGAACATCATCCATCAGAACGTGGCCGAGCATACGGCGCAGGTTCAGGTTCGCGCCGTCGTCGGGAAGAAGGTCGGAAGTGCCTCGACGACGGACTGCTCTCCCGAGGGTCTGGTGCTCATTGTGCGGCGGGCATCGCAGGCTGCCCGGCTCATGCCTGACGATCCCGGTTTTCCAGGTCTTCCGTCTCCTCAGCCGATAGCTGCAGGACGCATCGGCGGATGGGTCGCGGCGACCGCCGCCTCCCAGCCCGGAGAACGTGTTCTTGCAGTGAAGAAGGTCATCGAGCGCGCAGAGCACGAGGGCCTGCGGGCGGCCGGGACGTATCGGGTGCAGAGCTCTGAACTGGCAGTCGTGAGCTCAATGGGCGTCGCGGCCTATCACGAGTACACGGTCGCAGGGCTCAAAGCCGTCGTTATGGGCGATGACAGTTCCGGGTATGGTCTAATGTCGTCGGCCGATGTTGCGGACATCGATCCGGAAGCCGTGGGCGAGCAAGCTGTGCGTACAGCAGTCGAGACACGGCATCCCGCCGAGGTCGAACCCGGAGCCTTTGAGGTTGTCCTGAGCCCGTTTGCCGTCGAGGAGCTCATGGGCATGCTGGCCTATCTTGCCCTGTCTGCTCGCAGTGTCGAACAGCACACGTGTTTCCTCGAGGGGCACGAGGGTGAGCAGATCGCTTCCCCCATCGTCAGTTTGTACGACGATGGGCAGGACCCCGCAGGAATGCCTCTTCCTTTCGATTTCGAGGGAATGCCGAAGCGTCGCGTCGATTTCCTGACTGAAGGCAAAGGAGGGAACGTCGTGTACGATTCCTACTACGCTGCCAAGATGGGTCGTGCGACGACAGGACACTCGCTTCAGCAGCCAAACGACATCGGCCCCTATCCGCTGAACATCTTCATGGGTGCGGGTGACAGCAGTGAGGCTGATATGGTTTCCCACGTTGAACGAGGCATCTACGTGACCCGTTTCTGGTACGGCAACCCTGTCGAGCCGCGGCGCGCGGTGGTCACCGGGACGACGCGCGATGGCACGTACCTCATTGAGAACGGCCGCAAGACGCATGGTGTTCAAAACCTGCGGTTTACGCAGGGGCTCGTGGACATGCTTGCGCACACTGTCGAAATCAGCCGGAACCGCGCGGTTCTGGCTTCATCATTCGGAATCGGCGCGATGGTGCTCCCCAGTATCCGGGCCGAGGAGTTCCAGTTCACTGGTGTGACCCGGTAGCAGAACGGCAAAGGGAGGAACACAGATGAGACGTATCGCAATCATGACAGCAGGGGCGGACGCACCAGGGATGAACGCAGCCATTCGCTCCGTTGCAAGGCATTCGTTTGAGCTCGGATACGATGTCCTGATGGTACGGGACGGGTTCGAAGGACTCGTCCGTGGCGACATCGAGATCATGAACAAGAAGACAGTGTCCGGCATCCTTCCCCTCGGTGGAAGCATCCTCGGCTGTTCCCGGGTGTCACCCGAGTTTGCGGTCCAGAACCTGGGGAAGATACGCGATGTCCTGGAAAGCAACAGTATCACGACCAGTATCATCATTGGTGACCGCAGTGCCGTCGGTGTGGCGGCAGTATTTGATGCAAACAGCATTCCGTGTGTCGTCGTGCCCAATACCATCGACAATGACGTCTTTGGCACCGACTTCAGCATAGGGTTCGACAGCGCGATTACGACCATCAGCGATGCGCTGGACAAGCTCCATTCGACGGCGTCGGCGCATCATCGGGTTATGATCGTGGAGGTCATGGGCCGTCAGTCTGGCTGGCTGGCGCTGTACGGCGGCCTCGCAGGGGGGGCCGATTTCATAGCCATCCCTGAGCAGCCTGTACCCATAGAGACGCTGGCAACACACCTGAAGCAGCGGAAGGAAGAGGGGAAGGATTTCTCCATCGTCGTCGTCGCCGAGGGATACCCGGTAGCCACACATGAACTGACTGCTGCGGGCAGGCCCGTGGCGGGATACGGACTGGCAGAAGCATTGGCCAGCACGACCAACCTATCCATACGCGTCACGGTGCTGGGCTATCTTCAGCGGGGCGGCTCGCCCACGGTCTTTGACAGGCTGCTGGCCACCCGACTCGGCCTTGCGGCCGTGAACGCGGTGCGCGAAGGCAAGTCTGGAATCCTTGTGGGTGAGGTTGGGCAGCGCATCGCCTTCACCGACCTCAGGGAAGCGACGACTCAGCCACATGTCATCCCGGCCGATGTTGTCCTTCAAGCCAAGACCTTCTACTAGATCCTCCCCGATCAACTACACTGCCGCTTGACAGCAAACGCCCCGGCCATCAGACCGGGGCGTTCTTTGTTGATCAATGTTGTGAGGCGACGCGGACTACTTGCGCCAGTCGCGCGGGTAGAGGAAGTCAATGCCGACGGTGCGTTGCGACAGCTTGGCGATAGGAGGAGGGACGCGTTTGAACTGGGATGTCAGAATCTTGCGCTCGACCCGGTGCACAAGGTCGAGTTCGAAGCCTTCCGAGTTGACTTCGGCGGACGAGCACCGCTGGTCGACCAGGAGGTACAGGACCTGGTCGAGCGTCTCGTAGCTCACCCCGATTTCTCCCTCATCTGTCTGGCCGGCCCAGAGGTCGGCGGAAGGCGGCTTGGCGATGACCTGCTGTGGCAGTCCGATGTGACGCGCGAGCGACCGCACCTGGGTCTTGTACAGGTCGCCGATGGGCATCAGGGCACATGCCATGTCACCATACCACGTCGAGTAGCCGACCAGCAGTTCGCTCTTGTTGCTGGTTCCGATGACGAGGGCATTTTCCTTCTTCGACTGGTCGAAAATCACAGCCATGCGCAGGCGGGCCAGCAGGTTGCCCGTCCGCAGCCGGTCGATGCCGGGCTGCAGTGCGAGGTACGCATCGGCCATGCCGCTGATGTCCAGTTCCTGCCAGGGAATGCCGCAGAACTCGAACATCGTGTGGGCACCCCGTCTGCTTTCCTCTGAACTGGCTCTGTAGGGAAGGAAGATGGCGTGAACATGGTCGGCCCCGAGTGCGTCGACGGCCAGTTTGAGCACCAGCGCAGAGTCCAGTCCACCGGAAAGCGCGATGCACGCCTCTGTGAACCCACTCGTGTGCACCTCTTCCTGGACGAACCGTTTGAGATAGTCGTAGACAAATGCATTGTTGAGTGCAAGGGCGTCCGCCGTCATGAGTTCCTCCTCGTTTCCAGAGCATGGCGCACGATCTCCAGGTCTTCCTCCCGGCGAATGGGAAGCTGGTAGCGGTGTCGTGCAATGTGCGCGGTGTCGACGGTTCCGAGGACCTGCACTGCCTCGAACCGTGGGGCCGAGATGGCGATCCCTCCGACTGGGTCGCTCAGAGCCGAACCTCCATAGAACCCGAGCCCATCGTCGAATCCCACGCGGTTCACATACACGACGAACATCCCGAGGAACGTGCTGGCGGAGCCAAGGGCCAAACCGACGGTCCGTTCGATTGCCAGTTCCTCGCCGCCAAATCCTCGTGCTGGGATGGCACTGGGCGCCAGCAGCAGCTCCACGCCGAGAGCTGCCATCATGGACACCTCGAGGGGATGGAACAGGTCACGACAGATGACGATGCCAGTGCGCCCGAAGCGTGTGTCGAAGACCGAGAGTTCCCCCCCGCGTCCAAAGAACTTGAGTTCCTCGAACATGCCGTGGGTGGGCAGGTACATCTTGCGGTGTATGTGGCGGACTTCACCGGCGTCCATGAAGAACGCACTGTTGTAGGGAATGCTGTCCAGGCCTTCTTCGACGAAGCCTGCGCAGATCGCGATGTGGCGCGAAAGCTCACGGAGGCAGGCGAACTCGGGGCAGTCGGCGGGGCGCATGACGTCAAGCGTCTGGTCCTTGAGTGCGTATCCGGTGAGTGACAGCTCCGGGAAGACGATCAGGTCGGCGCCAGCCTCAAGTGCCTGCTCCACCTGGGCGACGTGTATCTTCACGTTGTATTCCAGGTCACCGCACGCAGGGTTCACCTGGGCAAGAGCGACAGTATAGGTCATCGAACCTCCCCCACGGGGCGGATATTGTGACGGACCAGGACAAGCACGGGAAGGCCGAGAAAAATGACAACGGCCGCCTCACCAGCCAGGATCGAGAGCGCCACCGGCGTGTAGACTCCCCAGGAGAAGTGCGTCAGGATGAAGCGCAGACCCGCCGTGAGGCTGTGTGCGAGAGGCAGGTTCTCGGCGCCCGGCAGGGTGAGTGTGGATACGTATGCGGGCACGATGACCGCGTTGAGGACGATCGGTGGTATAGCTGCCAACCAGAGCTTGCCGGTTCTGCGCAAACGCCTTGTGAGGATGGCGGCCAGCGCGGTCACACCTGTGCCGACAACGACGTCGATGAGGCCAAACGGGGAGAACAGGTTGGCGACAAGACAACCGACGACTACACCAGCGACTGCCTCGTCGAGCAGAAATGGCAGCAGGACCAGAGCCTCCCCCGGCCGGAACTGCACGGCTCCGTAGCTGATGGCACTGAAGGGTGGAACGATTGTGAAGACGATGTACATCGCGGCAATGAGGGCGGCGCGGGTAATCTGGACAGTGCTGTGGCGGTTCATTCTGGAGATTTGCGCTCGCTGGGAAGAGTTGTCGCCGTGGTGTCGGCGATATCCTTACTCCCGCCGCTTGTTTTCAGTCGCTTGCTCTGCTCAAGCATCATCTCGCGAAACCTCTTCCGGAGTGCTATGTCGCCGGCGAGAGCGATCACCGTGGCAAGCAGCAGACCGATGAAGAAGGAAGCGTAGGATAGTGCTTCGACTGACATCTGTATTGTCGGGAAGAACGGGATCCTCAGGTCAACGGGTTTGTCTCGCAACTGGCCGACAACAAGTGCGAAGACGACAAACACGACAAGAAGAACAGCCAGACTGGTCAGCACTCGCTTCACATAACACCTCCAGACATTATTCTACTATACTACAGGCATTCTTGACAACGGCAACTATCTGCCTAATATACCCCAAGGGGTATATGATGGAGAAGACAAAGGTTGTCCATAGCCTTCGACGTGTCGAAGGGCAGTTGCGCGGGATTCAGAAGATGGTCGGCGAAGGTCGCCCGTGCGATGAAGTCCTCGCGCAGCTTGTGGCTGCGCATGCGGCCATAGGTCGCATCGGAACCGACATCCTTCTCAACGAGGTCGGCTGCCGCGTGCAACAAGATCTTGCGCCCGAGAAGGAACTCGAGCACTTGGAGAGACTCCTTCTCACATACAGTGGGCTCAAGTAGAATGGCGAAGCAGACATGGCATTGAGCAGACAATTCTACAGGGAGGAACACATGGAAGACAGCGAAATTGTTGCAACAACTGCGAATTTTCAGAGCGAGGTACTCTCTTCTTCGCTACCCGTCCTGGTCGATTTCTGGGCTGTGTGGTGCGCTCCGTGCCGCATGATTGCACCGGTCGTTTCCGAGATTGCCAATGAATACGCAGGCAAGTTGAAGGTCGCTCGTCTGAATGTGGACGAGAATCAGGAGATTGCCGCTCGCTATGGTATCATGAGCATACCGACAGTGGCATTGTTCAAGGGCGGCGTCGTCGTCGACCAGGTTATCGGCGCCGTTCCAAAGCGGACCATCACAGCGAAGGTCGACAGCCTGCTCCAGAAGAGTTAAGACACCTTCACAGTTGTCCAGAGCGGGTGGTTACCTTGGTGGTGGCCGCCCGCTTCTTGCTTGTCAGCTTGGCGCTATCCGGTACAATAGATAAGGTGAGATAGATGTTCCTGACAGAACGGCAGAAGCGCATATTGCTGGCCATCGTCCCGAAGTACATGGACGACGGCGAGCCTGTCAGTTCTGGATTCGTAACCAGCCAACTGGGCAACGACCTCTCGTCTGCGACGATCCGCAATGAAATGGCGGAGCTTGGCAGCATGGGATATCTTCAGCAGCCTCACATCTCCGCCGGGCGCGTTCCGACTGTCCTGGCCTATCACATGTATATCTCGGCATTCCTCGTCGAGGCGACGCGTCACCGCATGTTCACCGGACCGATGGACCTCCCGCTGCAGTACGAGAGTCTTCCACGTCTGTTCGACGGCGTGGCGACTGCCGTGTCTGACCGCACGAAGAAGGTGAGTTTCGTCCTGTCTCCCCCGATCAACTCTGTGACTCTGCGTCATGTCAGCCTCGTGCCGTTCAGCGAGACAGTGCTCATGCTGGTCTTCATCACTGACCGCGAGAACGTCGAGGGATACAAGCTGCCTGCTCCGGCAGACACGACTGAGCAGGAACTCGCAAACATCAATGCGATTTTTGCCAGGGAGCTCCGCGGGAAGAGCCTCGAAGAGGACATTCGTATCCTCCGCTTTGGCAACGTGCTGCCACAGGACCTTGCTCTGCGCTACGGAGGTGTCCTGGACGCCGTGGCTGAGCTTGTGGAAGGCGAGTTGCGCAAGGGAGAGAGTCAGATCTTTGTCCGGGGTATCGAACAGATGTTGAGCGAGCTTCCCGATGACCAGGTTGGGGCTTTTTCCACGCTGAGCACCTTCCTGAGCCGCGAAGAGGTCGTGAAACCCTACCTGAACTCGCTGAGCAATCGGGGAGAGATCAGCCTGTTTATCGGAGAGGAGAACCAGCGGGAGGAACTGAGGAGCTTCAGCCTCGTGTCGGTGAACTACTCGCTCGATTCGAACCAGCGTGGCCTTCTTGGTCTCGTCGGTCCAATACGCATGAACTACATCCGGGCCATCACGGTCCTGGAGAGTTTCGCAGGATACCTCGGCAGGGTCTCGGGTAGCGGCTGATCCATGCCGGCGTTCGAGGCGGGTCGGTCGCTCAGGCTGGGCGAACATGTCATGCTTGGCGGCACGCCTGCCGCACATCACATTGCAGATGTCCTCCGCGCTCGTTACGGCGAACGGATCGTGCTATTTCATGCAGGAGAACTGTATGACGTGGTTGTTGAAGATGCCTCCAGATCCGGCCTTGCGGTCTCCGTGGAGGGTGTCCGCCAATCGCCCTTCTCCCCGCACCCGGTCATCCTGTTGCAGGCAATCATCCGACCTGCACTGCTCGACGACGTTGTCCACGTTTGTGCTCCGCTGGGAGTGCATCGGTTCATCCTGTATGCCGCTGAGCGCAGCCAGCCATGGAATGTCGCCGGGCGGCTCGAGCGCCTGAGCCAGGTGGCCCTGTCCTCGGTCGAGCAGGCTGAGACGGGTGACCTCCCAACGGTCGAACTGGCAACAGGGCTCCAGGGCGCTCTGTCATGTGCCGGCCCTGTAGACAGCCTGATCATGATGTCTCCTCGGGCAGCCTCGACCATGATGGGACTTGCGCGCGACGGGGCACTTGGCCTGGATGGGTCCGTTGCGGTCGCAGTAGGCCCTGAGGGTGGGTTCTCGGAGCTAGAGGAAGCCCTGCTCATCGAACGAGGCGCCTTGGCCGTCCGCCTCAGCACAGGCATTCTCAGGAGCGAACTGGCCGGGTTCGCCACCATGCTCATGGTGCGGGAGTTGCAGGCGGCACCATGAAGGTGTTCATCTACACGCTCGGCTGCAAGGTCAACGAGGTCGACTCCGAGCTCTATGCGCAGGAAATGCGGTTTCTGGGCTGCGAGACGACCACGACGCTGACTGAAGCCGACGCCGTCATCGTGAACTCGTGCAGTGTCACGAACCGGGCCCAGGCTCAGAGCCTGCAGTTTGCGCGTCGTGCCCTGCGCGAACGGCCGGGTGCCCCAGTGTATCTCACCGGATGCGGAGCAACACTGCTGAACCTGACGCGTACGGAAGCCCCTACCGGCCTCGCCGTCGTTGCTGTGCGTGATCGAGCGGAAGTGGCGAGGCTTGTCGTCGGCTCAGGTGATGCAGGCCAGGTCACTGCGCGATGGGTCGACGGGCGCATCCGGAGAGCGGGCCCTCGCAGCCGCGTGGATGTGCGCGTTCAGGAGGGCTGCGACAACATGTGCACCTATTGCGTGGTACCGTTTGTGCGCGGCTCGCGCCTGGAATCCAAGTCGGTCGACGTGGCAGTGGACGAAGTCATGGGGTTGGCGACGGCAGGCGTCAAGGAAGTCGTGCTGACCGGGACGGAGATAGGCAAGTACGGAGAGGCGCCACTCGCATTGGGAGAACATGCTCGTGAGGAAGCACCGGACAGGCTGCCCGTCCTGCTGGATAGCATGCTGCGGGCGCTTGAGACCGCAGGGCTCCCGACTCGCGTACGCATCAGCTCGCTGAACCCGGACGCGATCACGGAAGCACTGGTCAGCCAGTTTGCGAACCATGCAGCGTTATGCCCGCAGCTGCATCTTCCCCTGCAGAGCGGCAGTGACGCAGTGCTGAGGCGCATGCGTCGGCCGTACGCTTCGAAGGACCTGCTCGGCAGTGTGCAACGCCTGCGGGCGGTTGACCCATCGTTTGCCCTGACGACGGACGTCATCGTCGGGTTCCCCGGTGAGACCGAGCAGGACCTGCAGGCTACCTTGGACGTGGTCCGGCTTGCGGCGTTCACCAAGGTCCACGTATTCCCCTATTCACCCCGTCCGTTCACCCCTGCGGCGCGCGAGGAGCATCAGGTCCCGGCGGGAGTCGCGAAGGAGCGGCTGCACCGTGTGCTTGAGGTCGCGGAGGAGACGGGTACGGCATTTGCCCGTCGGTTCATCGGTCGAGACGTGACGATCATTTCGGAGAAATCCTCTCCCGGGGAGGTCGAAGGGTACTCAGAGCACTACCTCTGGACCAAGGGACGGACGTACGGGAACGAGATGCTCAAACGCGACAGCTTTGTCGTGGTTCGTGTCGATGGGTGTCACTTCGACGGCGACCGGGTCGTCCTTTCCGGGAGCGTAGCTGCATGATGGACGCGAACGAACAGGACTGCGTCTTCTGTCGTGTTAGCCGGTATGAAACGCCGGCCGAATATGTGTACGAGGATGAGACGGTCTTCGTCATCAAGGACCGGTTCCCGAAGGCACCGGTACACCTGCTCGTGATCCCTCGCAAACATATCGCTCGCATCGATGCTCTCAGCACAGAAGACAATGGGCTGATCGTTCACCTCTTCGAGGTTGTCCGGCTGATCGCGGTCAAGTATCACCTTGAAGCAGGGTATCGCGTCATCATCAACTCGGGCGCCAAAGGTGGACAGACCGTATCACACCTGCACGTTCACATCATAGCGGGCAGGTGTCTGGGGTTCAGGGAAGACGGTGCACTCTAGAACGGTGCGAAACGGTTCTCCGCCCAGATGCGCTCTTTGAGGAGGTCATAAGCCTTCTCGAGAAGATGAAGGTGGAGTTTCTCCCATTCTTCCAGCTGTCTGTAGAGTGAAGCCTCGTCGGGCTGGGTGACCTTTTCGGCTGCTGCATGATAGAATTCCCATGAATTCCGCTCGAGCAGCATACCCGTGTGAATCGCAGAGGCTTCGTGCTGCGAGAGATCTTTTGCGCTGCGCACGGCGTCGGCCAGGACTTCATCGTGAGTCGTCTCTTTCAGTGCTGCGAGTCCAGTGATGTCCAGCATGCTGCCCGCCTGCACGTGGTCCAGTTCCTTGCTGATGTACTGCTGGTGTTTCTCCTCCTGCTCGGTCAGATAAACGAAAACGTCACGCACTGCCCCTTCTGGCAGGGTGCCGGTTACGTCCCGGTAGAACAGTCATCCTTCGATTTCCAGCTGCAGTGCATCCTTGAGAAGAGCAACTATTCCTTCTTCGCTCACGTGCCACCTCCTGTGGTCGTGTCAAGTCTGCCGAGCACGAGCCCGAGCAGAATACGTGCACCGTTCTTGTCCAGCGGCTTGTTGTTGTTGCCACACTTGGGCGAGTACACGCAGCTTGGACAGCCATCCTTGCAGGGGCACTCGGTCACCCGGTCCAGTGCAAGGCGTACGATATCGCGGAAGCGGCCGTACGCCGATTCGGTGAGGCCGACCCCTCCAATATGCCCATCGTACACAAAAATGCTGGGTTTCAGCGTATCCCGGTGAAGAATGGTGGAGACGCCCCCGAGATCGCGCCGGTCGCACAGCACGACGATCGGCATCAGGGCGATGAGCAGGTGCTCAGCTGCGTGCAGGCTCCCTGCGATGTCGTAGCCGCCTTCCTTGAGCGTATCGAGCATGGCATCGGGAACCGTGATCCAAAGCGCCATCGTCTCATAGCTGATCTCCGGCGTGTCGATGTATTCCCGCCCAACCTCCGTCTCGATGTGAAAGCTCTTCCTGATGAAGCCGACCGTCTGCTCGGACACGACGACCTTGCCGAACGACAGGCCGACGTCGCCGTAGTCACGGTGGTCCCGTTCATTCTGCACGACGACGTCACTGCGGATGATTGCATCGGTGTAGTAGTTCTGCGTCGTGGGGGTGGCGTGGACAACCTGCTGTTCGTAATCACTGTCCGTTACGAGGTATGAGTCTCCCTGATGGAGGAACACGGCACCGGGGTAGAATTCCTCGATGACCTTGTAGGCGTCGGCCTCCTCGATGACCTGCCCGTCGCCCTGGTTCAGAATGTGGTAGCGTTTGTCCGACAATGTCCGCAGGCTCACGAACCGGTGGGGATAGGTCTCAGTCGACACGACGAGCGAGCCATGGGGGCGCAGCTTCCCGTCCGTCTCCAACTGTTCGACGAGCGGCGTGTACTCCGGGCCGAAGTACTCGACATCGATTGCTGCTCGGAGCGGGAGTTCATATGCCGCGCAGCGGAGGTGAGCGCTCAGGATGTACTCGTTGGCCGGGTTGATCGTTGGCGTGCCGAAGCGGCCTGACGACAGGAAGCCGGGTGTCTGAACAACGTATTGGTCGAGAGGGTTCGATGACGCCACAAACACGGACAGCGAATGGTCCCGTTCGCGTCCTGCCCGTCCCATCTGCTGAAAGAGGCTGGTCATCGAACCAGGGTAGCCCGCCGTGATCGACACGTCGAGGTGTCCGATGTCGATGCCGAGTTCGAGCGCATTGGTCGCGATGACGCCGGTCAGCTCGCCGGAGGAAAGACGGCGTTCGATGCCCCTGCGAACAGCAGGGAGGTAGCCCGCGCGGTAGGTCGCGACGCGCTCCCCAAGGCGCTGGCCCTTGCCTGCTCCGGCATCCCTGACGTACTTGTACAACAGCTCTGCCTCCTGACGCGATTTCGTGAACACGATCGTTCGCACATCTTCCTGAACGGCGCGCTGAAAAAGCCACAGCGCTTCCTTCATGACGCTCTTGCGGATGTTGTTCTGTTTGTCGACGATGCTCGGATTGAACAGCAGGAGGGTCCGCTGTCCCTTGGGAGCTCCGGACGAATCCACGTCCTGGACGAGCTCTCCAGTCAGCTGGGAAGCGAACTTGCCTGGCTCGTCGATGGTAGCGGACGTGACGAAAAACACGGGGTGGGCGCCGTAGAAGTTGGCCAGCCGCCGCAGGCGTCGTAGGAGCAGGGCCACATGCGAACCCAGGACGCCGTGGTAGTATTGACCTTCGTCGACGACGACAAACGCCAGTCCGCGCATGAACCGTGACCAGCTCTCGTGATACGGCAGAATGCTGTAGTGGAGGCTGTCGGGGTTGGACAGGATAAGGCGCCCGAACTTGCGCAGCTGGCGCCTCGTATCGGGGTCGGTATCGCCGTCATACACGGCGGTGTTGACGCGGTCCATGCATCGTTCCATTTCCCTCAGCTTGACCAGCTGGTCTTCGATAAGCGCCTTCGTGGGATAGAGGAACAGAGCTGTTGCGCCGGGATGCTTGAGGAGATGGTCCAGCACGGGAAGCTGGAAGGCGAGGCTCTTTCCGCTCGCCGTGGGGCTGACCACCGTTACATTGTAGCCGTCGCAGGCACTGTCGAAACAGGCCCGCTGGAAGGCATACAGCTCGCGGATCCCTTTGTCTGCAAGGTCGGCTGACAAGTCGGGATCCACCGCAGGCGGCAGAGGGGCAAACGTCGCTTCCCGCGCTTCGAAGTCCAGTCGGCCGACGATCTGCCCGTCATAGTTCTGTGAGGTCGTCAGCTCCCGCAACAGGAACTGCAGTTCATGTTCTGTCATGAAACCAGTGTACCCGCTACGGGCAAGACAAAAAGGCGTGCGCAGGGAGCGCACGCCTTTCGAAGGCTTCTATCGG
>Ga0315294_10002424_pt1 | contig 20387 bp, 17 predicted proteins | sample YL17G13_40_MG_FD_203626 | JGI IMG/M metagenome (GOLD analysis project Ga0315294, IMG submission 203626) | Sediment microbial communities from Yellowstone Lake, YNP, Wyoming, USA - YL17G13_40 | ecosystem: Environmental > Aquatic > Freshwater > Lake > Sediment | place: USA: Wyoming | collected...
GTTGGCCAATGCATGGGAGGTGCGTTATGCCCGGACGAAAAGCGGAGGTAGAGCGCAAGACGAAGGAAACCCAGATTCAGGTGAGTCTTGACCTGGACGGCTCCGGCAAATCGGAGATCGGCACGGGTATAGGTTTCTTCGATCACATGCTGACCGCGCTGGCGAGACACGGCCTCTTCGATGTGAAGGTCAGGGCGAAAGGCGACCTTGAGATTGATCCGCATCACACGGTCGAGGACGTGGGAATACTGATCGGCCGGGCCATTGATAGAGCCCTGGGCGACAAGGCGGGCGTGGTGAGGTTCGGCTGGGCGGCTGTGCCTATGGACGAGGCGCTCATACTCACCTCGATAGACCTGAGCGGCCGGGGCATGCTCTGCTACGGCGTGGACATCGAGCAGGAGAAGATCGGCGCGCTGGACACTGTGCTGATTTCGGAGTTCTTCGAGTCTGTCGCGCGGAACGCCGGAATGACGCTGCACATTCGCAAGCTGTCCGGGGAAGATCCGCACCACACCGCGGAGGCGATATTCAAATCATTCGCGAAGGCGCTCCAGGCCGCGACGCGCGTGTGCGAACGCATCGCGGGCGTACCTTCGACGAAAGGCGTCCTCTGAGAGGATTGCGCATTCTTCTGCTCTGCGATTTGGAAAGGCAGCGCATTCGCGGTTTCGTCCTGAGAAAAGCGGGGCCCTGGGGCCGGGCATACTCAGGAAACTCGGCGATTGGAGGGTGTGATACTTGCAGATAATCCCCGCTGTGGACATACTTGGCGGCCGATGTGTTCGGCTGCTTCAGGGCAGATTCGATCAGGCGACGGTGTTCGCAGATGATCCGGTGGAAATGGCTATCCACTGGGCATCTCTCGGCGCCGAAAGGCTCCACGTCGTGGATCTCGACGGCGCCAGGAACGGACAGCCGCGTAACACCGAGACGGTGGCGCGCATAGTTCGCGCCCTCGAAATCCCGGTTCAGCTCGGCGGAGGCATCCGAACGCTGGAAACCGCTCAGAGCATGCTGGACCTCGGCGTGGATCGGGTGACGATTGGTACGTCCGCCGTCTTGGATGGAGGTCTTGCCGGGACGATGTTCAAGGCGTTCGGCGAACAGGTCGTCCTGGCGCTGGACGCGCGTGATGACCTCGTGGCAACCCACGGCTGGCAGGAGGTCAGCGAGCAGAAGGCCGTGGATTTCGCACGGGAGATGGAGGCGCTGGGCGCACGTCGTATCATCCACACGGACATCGGGCACGAAGGCATGCTCGGTGGAGTCAATCTCGCCGCCATGGAGCGGATGGCGAAGGCGGTTGATATTCCGGTCATTGCTGCGGGCGGCGTCGCCACTATTGAGGACATACGCAATCTGAAAGAGCTCGAGCCTTACGGAATCGAGGGCGTCATCGTGGGCAAAGCGCTTTACACCGGATCGCTCGACCTCCACGAAGCACGTGCCGTGGCGGGCAGATGAGATATGGCTCGGGAAACCTGTGCAGTCGGCGTTGAGATCGGCGGGACGCAGCTCCGGATCGGCTTAGTAGCCGGTGACGGCCGGGTGCTTTCCTCCATGCGGAAGGAGTCTGCCGACCTGCGCGACCAATCGAGCGCCGCCGAACTCCTCCGAAGGCAGATAGACAGTTTCCTCGCAGAGGTCGGCGCCGACCTCCGGCGCTGCGCCGGAATCGGCATCGCAATGGCCGGGCTGGTGGACAACGAGGCCCGAACCATGGTGCTGGCCTCGAACCTCGGATGGCGCGATTTCCACCTGGGCGACGAGATCGCCGAGCTCACGGGTGTCCCAACCGTCGTGGACAAAGACACGAACATGGCCGCGCTCGGCGAGCTAGCGGCCGGCGCCGGTAGAGGTTTGAACTCGTTCATCTACGCGGCGTTGGGCACGGGAGTAGGCGGCGCCGTGATCTGTGACGGGAAACTCCTGCGGGGGATAGGCAACAGGGCCGGCGAATTCGGCCATGTCATCGCGGGCGGGGATGAGCTGTGCGGGTGCGGCCTGCGCGGCTGCCTCGAAACGGTGGCCGGCGGAGCTTCCATCAGCCGCCGCGCCGGGGAAGCTGTAAAACGCGGGGTCAAATCGAGAATACCGGCCCTTGTAGATGGCGTAGCGAATGACATAACCGCCGTGACAGTTGTTCGGGCGGCGGATGAGGGAGACGCGCTGGCGCGGGATATACTGGCCGACGCGGCGCGTGCCGTGGGAGTTGCACTGCTGAACGCCGTCCGCATGATCTACCCGCAGGCGGTCATCCTGGGCGGGAGCCTGGGCACCGTGCGCGAGCATATCTTCGCACCTGTCAAGGAGTTCGTGGAGAGCAACAGCGTTTTCCCCGGGACGAACCTGCCGCCGGTCCGCGTGCTGCCTGCGGGACTGGGCGATGCCGCGGCAATCATCGGCGCCGTGCTGTCCGTGCTCCAAGGGAGTTGAAATACACGGTTTCCAATGGAAGTACCGGCCAAGTGAAAGACTCTGCAGACGGTGCGCGCGCTTATTCTCTCCGACCGCGTGATCGGCTTGGGTTGAGCGCCCACTACTTCTTCAGCTTTGCCTCCCTCGGATTCTCTTTCACCTTCTTGCCCCTGTTCTTGAGGGACCGCGGTCTGAGCTTCACTGAGATCGGCGGTCTGAACGCCGTATACGCACTTGCCGGCGCGAGTACGCAGATTCCGTTTGGCATGCTCTCCGATAAGTTGGGGCGCCGAAAGCCGATCGCGATCGCCAGTGCCCTGGCTCTTGGGGCGATCTACCTTGCCCTCGGTAGGGTCCAGACCTACGCAGGTTTTTGCCTGATATACCTCATAGCCGGAGTGCTTTTCTTTACGGTGGCCACGCTCACCAACGCCCTGATCTCGGACTGGACGGCCGGCACCAGGGCCACAGGCCGGAATTTCGGCATAACACGGATATGGGGGTCTCTCGGCTTTGTCACAGCGCTGGTCCTGGTCGCCGTGATGCCGCGGATATCACTGGGCAGCAGCCTTCTCCCGGCGATTGCCGTGCTTCACTGGATCAGCGGTTTGTGCATCAGCACGGTGACCGAGCCTGAGCGACACGCCCGTGCTCCTCAGCCGTTTTTCAGAGCCATGCCGAGACTGCTGGGGAACGCCAATCTGTCGGTGTTCCTGCTGACCTTTCTCCTGTACCGCATCGCCGAGAACGGCGGGATAAACTTTCTCAGTCTCTACCTGCGCGAGCTGCACGGCAGCCGGTCTCTCATCGCCCTGGCCTATGCCCTCAACGCTGTTGTGGAGATACCCTTCATGATCTGGGTCGGCGTCGCTTCGGACAGAATCGGCCGCCGGCCGCCCCTGGTCATCGCATTTACAGTTCTGCCGGTGCGGCTCTTCCTGTACTCGCAGTTGACCAGCCCTGAACAAGTGTTCTTCGTCCAGATGCTGCACGGCCTTACCTTCAGCTTCATGCTTGTGTCTTCGCTTGCGTTTATGGCTGACCAGTCGCCGGACGAGCTGCGCGCCACCGGCCAGGGGCTCCTGAATATGGTCGCGGCCACAGCCATGGCGCTCGGCCCGTTCCTGGGAGGCTTGCTGGCCGATCGCGCCTCAATCAGCGCAATGTACATGGCGCTCGCCGTCGTGGCGCTGATCGCCGGGCTTGTCTTCATCCTGGTAGTCCACGAATCGCATCCGGATTTCAGCCACGAGCGTCTGGTTCTTCGTCTTTCTGCCAGCCGTCGTTTGCTCCGACCGGTTGTGCGCCTGCTTTCCAGTCCGCTGCTGCGGCTTCCCCGATTGGGGAGTCCGCCGGAGTGACCTCCTGCGAGTCCATGTTTCCAGTCTGAGGCCGGAGGAAAGCCCTTTCCTGGGATGGAATCCTACCTCCAGGGGGAGCCAGTGATCGGTGTTTCGGGGAAACCGTGCATCGTGAGAAACCTGCCCCGTGTCGCATTCGTCATTCTACTTGCCTTCTTCTGGGCCGTGGCAGTCAACTCTGCGGAGGTCCCGGCAGACGCCTTTCAGGGCGGAGGGAAAGTCATGGATTTGAAACAGCAGTTCAGTAATCCCGGGCCGGAGTATCGCGGTGCGCCGTTCTGGTCGCTGAACGATGACCTCGACGGCGACGAGCTGGCCTGGCAAATCCGCGATATGAAGGAGCAGGGGATGGGCGGGTACTTCCTCCATTCCCGCGTCGGACTCATCACGCCGTACATGAGCGAGAAGTGGCTGGATCTGATGGCGCGCTGTGCGGATGAGGCAAAAGCCACTCATACCTATGCCTGGCTGTACGATGAAGACCGCTGGCCGAGCGGATTCGCAGGAGGAATGGTTCCGGCCAGGGGGATGGAGTACCGGCAGAAGTTCCTCGCCCTGGTCGAGTTCGATATCGGGAAGGGCACGAAGATCGAGGAGAAGGATGGACAGATCACGGTCAATGGTCATTCGAACGTCTTAACCTGGTTCGCCTGCCGTAAGACGGATGGCAGAATCGAGGACCTCAGGCGAGTCCCGGTGAGCGCCGACCACGGCCTTCCCGACGGAACTCACATTCTCCTCTTCCGCAAGGAGATCCACGGCGACAGCCCCTGGTTCAACGGCTACGCGTACGTGGACACTCTGAGTCCGGAGGTCATCAAAGCGTTCATAGAGACTACCTACGAGCCTTACTACAAGCGGCTCGGCGACCGGTTCGGCAGGGAGATCCCGGGGATATTCACCGACGAGCCGAACATTGCTCCCATGTCCTGGACGGAGCGCCTCCCGGACGAGTTCGAGAAACGCTGTGGCTACGACATTCTGGACCATCTGCCGTCGCTCTTCTACCAGGTCGGCGACTGGCGCAAGGTCCGGCACGACTATCGGAGCCTGACCGCGGACATGTTCCTCGAGGCATATTCCAGGCAGCTCTACGAGTGGTGCGACAAGCACAACCTTCAGTTCACGGGGCACTACCTGTGGGAGGACACTCTGGTCACACAGCTCGAGCACGCGGGCGCGTGCATGCCGCACTACGAGTACATGCACATGCCCGGCATAGATCACCTCTTCCGCACGCTTCAGGACATCACGCTTATGAAGCAGGTCAGCAGCGCGGCAAACCAGCTCGGAAAGAAACGCGTGCTCTCCGAAACCTTCGGCGGCTCCGGGTGGAATATGAGCTTTGCCGACCAGAAGTGGATTGCGAACTGGCAGTACGCGCTCGGGGTGAACTTTACGAACCAGCATCTATCACTCTATTCGGCTCGGGGCACCCGAAAGCGGGATTGGCCGCCCTCGATCTTCCACCAGCAGCCCTACTGGAATGACTACAGAGCGATGAACGACTACCTGGCCCGCGTGTGCCTGATGCTGACTCAGGGAGATTTCGTCGCCGACGTGCTGGTCGTTCACCCGATCGCAAGCGCATGGTGCGTCTACTCGCCGTTCGATAAGTCGAAGGCGCAGGCGCTCGCGGATGCGTTCAAGCGCACCAGCATGAACCTTGCTCAGCTCCATCGGGAGTTCGAGTACGGCGACGAGAAGATCATGGCGAAGCACGCGAAGGTCCGGGGCAGGGAAATGGCGGTCGGGCGGATGAGGTATAAGGTCGTCGTCGTTCCTCCTGCCGTGACTCTGGCTCGCAGCACGCTCGACCTGCTGCGGAAGTTCCTCGATGCCGGCGGAGCCGTTGTCATGATCCGTCCGACTCCCACGCTCCTGGACGGCAGAGATTCCCCGGAACTGACGCGGCTGCTCGATGAGAAGCGGGCGAATCTGGTCGTCATCGAGGACGACAAGAATCAGCTCGATGCGGCGCTCGAGGCGGCCGTGCCGAGAAGCCTGTCCGTCACGGACGCATCCGGCGCCGAGGCGGCGGAGGTGGTGTGCCACAGGCGCCGTGACGGCAGGCGGCAGATCGTCTTTCTCGCTAACACCGACCTTCACAAGGGCTGCGACGTGACCCTGACGCTGGACAAATGCGGCAAACTGCAGGACTGGGACCTCGAAAAAGGGACCGTCGGCGAAGTCCCGGCTGAGAAGAGCGGCTCCGGACTAGAAATCAGTGTCAGCCTTCCGGGTGCAGGCTCGAGGCTCCTGGTGCTCGACGAGTCGGCGAAGTTCGCGCCGGTCAAGGCTTCGCAGCCGGTTGAGGTCAAGTCGCTCGATCTCAGCGACGCATGGCAAGTGCGCAGGCGCGCTCCCAACGCCATGCTGCTGGATACGTGCTCCTATCGCATCGCGGACGGCGACTGGAAGGGACCCGCGCCGGTCTACAGGGTTCAGCGGGAGATGGAGCGTCAGCCCGACGGAACCGAGGTCACGCTCAGGTTCAACTTCGATGTTGCGTTCGAGCCGCGTGACGAACAGCTCTTTCTTGTTATGGAGCAGCCGGAGATCTACACCATCAACTTGAATGGCGTGGCGGTCAAGTTCAAGGATGCCGGCTGGTGGGTGGACAAGCACTTCCGCAAGATGGACATCAGCAGAGCCGTGCGCCGAGGCGAGAACACGATCGAGCTTGCGTGCAGGTTCCTTCAGCCCACCAAACCGGGGACGCTGGTGTATGTGGACGGCGGCGTTGAGGTTGAAAACGTTTACATCATCGGCGACTTCGCGGTACAGGCCGGTTCCGTGAGACTTGACGGGCCGATGGGCACGACGGTCGCGGACGGCGGATTCAAGCTGGTCGAGGAGACTCTCGTGCCTGTCACCGGCGATCTGGTGGCATCCGGCTATCCGTTCTTCGCGGGCGACATCGAACTCTCGCAGTCGGTGGAGATTGACCAGCTGCCGCGGGGCCGCGCCTACCTTGAGCTCAACGGGCTGGATGCCATTGTGGCGAACGTGACGGTCAACAACCGCGACGCGGGTATCGTCTACTGGCAGCCGTATCGAGTAGATATCGCCGATCACCTGAAGAAGGGCCGCAACCGGATCCGGATAACTCTGTCGAACAGCCTGCGCAACCTTCTCGGTCCGCATCACCACAAGGCCGGCGAATTGTTCGTCGCAAGTCCAGGCTCGTTCGTTGACGACGGCAATTGGACGGACGCATACCACTTCGTCAAGCTGGGGATTCCGGGCAGGGCCAGAATACGCTGGGTCGAGTAGGCGAGGTCAAGTCGGCGAAAGCTCACTCCCGAGTTCCCCTGGGCGCGGGCTTCCTCGGGCTTTCCCAGGTGATGATCTGGCTGATGATCTCCTCGCTTACAGGCTCGCCGTTCTGATACGTCACGAGCGTGCGGATGTGCCCCTTCCCGACTCTCCCGCGTGCATGACGGCGTACTTCCGGCGGCGGCGTGACGGTTATCGTCTTGCTGACCAGGGCCTTGCTGATGACTGTGACCGGCGACTTTGCCGGGCGGATGAGCAATTGGTCGCCCTCCGTGAGCTGATTCAGATCGGCGTTTGCGTTGAGGCGTTGTAGCTCGCTCAGAGCAACTCCATATTGCGGCGCAAGGTTGACTGCTCGGTCGCCGCGCTGGACGGTATGTACGACGGGCTTCTCCGATGTGGAAGTCAGAACGCGCACGGCTTCGTCGGGCGACGAGCAGAGCTTCTCTATCTCCACATACCGCTTGTCAATGAACACATTCTCTGCGAAAGTGGACTCGGCATAAAGGTTTCGAATCCTGCGCTCGTGGTGACGCTTGACCAAGCGCAGCGTCTCCTCGGCATCCTTCTTGCTTGGCAGAGCTGCCACAGGTGTGTTGTCAGCGGTGATGGCGAATGCTTCGGCCTCCACGGTCACGATCTCCTCGACCGCGGCGATAGCTTCCGGGACCTCCGCCAGTTCGGCATCTTTCGCTGCTCGACGTAGAGTAACGCGCTGGACAAATCGGATCGCCCCAGCGGATACGCCGCTTGCTCTTTCAAGCCTTACCTTGTCCAGAACCTGCTTGGCGGCGCTGAGGGATTCGGCCGTGACGACCGGCTTGCCGTCAACCACGACCGTGTACGGAACGTCCGACAGCCGGGATGCGGCTATCCAGATTCCGATGCCGACTATGACCACTCCGTACACCATTCGCTCCAGCCAGATCCGTCTGCCCGAGCGTCCGGAAGTCTGCTCGCCCATGGGCATGCTCCTGAATGCGAGAATGTTCGCGCATCCGATCTCTCGTCTCAGCGTGTCGCGGCATCAGCGCAGCAGCTCGCCCACTGTCACCGGTTCATAGCCCTCGGCGATCAGGTTCCTCAGGATGGAGTCCAGGGCATTGGTGGTCGCCCTGCTGCCGCAGTGCATCAGCACTATCGAGCCGTTTCTGACGCGACTCAGCACTCGCTGCTTGATCTCGCCTGATGTGATGCCCTTCTTGTAGCCGTCCCAGCTATCAACATCCCAGTATACGGAACGATAGCCGTGTTCTTCCAGTACCGACAGCACTCGCTCATCCCGCACTCCGTACGGCACTCTGAGGAGAGGTTTGGTGCTGCGCCCGGTCAATCGGAGCGCGAGCTGCTCGGTCTTCTCAGCCTCCTCAGCTATTTCCACAGCAGTCAAGTCGGTTAAACGCTTGTGAGAATAGGTGTGGTTTCCTATCTCATGTCCTTCGGCGGCGATTCGGCTCGTAAGCTCCGGGTTCTTCTCGATCCACCGTCCCGTCAGAAAGAAGGTGGCGCGCACCTTGTGCTTGGCGAGGGCCTCCAGGATATCCGGCACAGGTTCGTATTCCCATCCCGCATCGAACGTCAAGGCTATCCGAGGGCTGGCTTCGCTCCCCCTGGAGATCTCGTTTCGGAATGATGCAGATGCGGGCCTTGGCGGTTTGGCGCTGGCAGGTACCGACTGCGGCGCTTGGGCTTTCTGCGTGTCCGACGGCTGCAAGGCATGCTCCACGGGCGGTTCGTGAGGCTTTTCCGGCTGAATCGGTGGCTTCGGTGGTTCGACCATATCGTGCGACCGCGATGGCTGATCGGGCTCGTGCCCGGCGTAGTCGGTATCCGGTGCGCGTTGGTGGTATGTCAGCAGGATCGCTGCACCGGCAAACATGAGGATTATGACGAACGACCCGAGGGCTCGCATCAGACTCGATCCCATCCTTGGCTGGCGGCCCCTGCGTGACTGCATTCTAGCTCTGTTCGTGCTCCTGTTTCTTCGGCCTTGCCTGGTTGTCTGCAAGACGTTCCTTCAGGAATTGAACAGCCCGTTTCAGTTGGACGTCGTTCTCGTTTTTCAGATCTTCATCAGAAGGCTCGACGACAATATCCGGGCGTATCTTCTCAGCATGCACGTCACGCCCGGACGGGGTCAGGTACTTCGCCGTCGTTATGGACACCGCCGCTCCCTGCTGAACATTGATAATCGTCTGTATCAGGCCTTTCCCGAACGTGTCCGTGCCGATCAGCGTGCCTGCTTTGTGATCCTGAATCGCCCCTGCGACTATCTCCGACGCGCTGGCACTCCCGTGATCAACGAGTACCGCCAGAGGACGCATTGCGTGGTTGTGTTTCGAACGCTCGACCGGGATGGTGTTCCGGCGGCCGCCTTTGGTCTGGATGATCACTATGTCGCCGCTCTCGATGAATCTGCTCCCTATGTTCACTGCTACGTCCAGCAGACCTCCGGGGTTCTCTCTCAGATCGAGTATCAGTGCCTGAATTCCCTGGCCGTCAAGCTCCGTGAGCGCCTCGTCGAACTGCTCGTCGCTCTTCTCATTGAATTGTCCCAGGGCCAGGTAGCCTATCTTGGCGGCGTCATCCTCCATCCTGGCTTCGACAATTGGAGACATGATGATGTCCCTTACGATCTCTATCTCGAGGGGTTCGGGAACTCCTTCCCGTTTGATCATGAGCTTGACCTTCGAGCCTCGCTCGCCCCGGATCCGGTCTCGAACGTCTATGATGTCCAGCCCCTGGACCATCTTGTCGTCAACCTTGAGAATTACGTCGCCGGCCTTCACTCCAGCGCGTATCGCAGGACTGTTCTTTATGGGCTTCTTGATGAAAACGTGGCCGTCCTTGACATCCAGCACGGCTCCGATCCCCTCAAAGTCGCCCCGGTTCTCCCGCTGCATCTCTCCGTATTCCTTCGGATCCAGGAATCGCGTGTACCGGTCGCCCAGCGATGCGAGCATGCCCCTTACGGCGGCGTATGTCATCTGCGTTGGCTCGGGTTTTTTGCCGTAGTAGTTTGAGTTCACGTATGTGAAGACGCTCCAGTAGGTCTCCACGGGAGGCAGAGCGGAATCTTCGCCTTCAATGGCGCTTGTGACCGCCGCAGCCAACCTCGTCGGGATCAGCCGCACGTTCGCCAGAACACCGGGTATTCCTTCGCTCGCGCCGAGGTCGCGATACGTGAAGCCGGTCAGGAATGAGGAGGCTGCCAGTATAACGATCAATGTCAGACGAGACGTTCGTTTCATTTGAGTGTATGTCAAGCCCTTCCTAGTTTTGCCAGCACAATCTTCTCAGCTTCTTCGAGCTGCGTGTCACCACGGCTTTCGTCTTCTGGAACTGCTCTATCCGGCTGCAGCCCCTTCCCGTTGAAGTCGAACCCCTTCGCGGTCAGCATCTTTCCGGTTGTGAGTATGGCCGCCGAACCGTCGCGCAGCAGCAGAGGTGTTTGGGTCAGCCCATCGCCGAAAGTCTTCGCGCCTACGATGGTCGCAGTCCCTCTGTCTCTCAAAGTCCCGGCCACGAGTTCGGCTACGCTCGCCGTGCCGCTGTTGACGAGCACGGCCACCGGCATGCTGAGTGCCCGCGTTCTCGGCGCCGTAACGGGATGGAGACCGCTGTTATCGCGAATCTGGGCCATCACGCCGCCGCCCGTGATCTTGCCCGCTATGTTCGCAGCCGCGTCCATCAGCCCGCCCGGGTTGCCTCGGAGGTCGAGCACGAGCGCTTTCGCACGAGCGGCCTGCGCCCGTTCCATCTCCGCGGCAAACTCCTTGATCGCCCGCTTGTTGAACTGCGAGATGCGGATGTAAACGATGCCCTGTCTGAGAGTGCGGGAGATCACCGGGTCAACCTCTGTCTTCCCGCAGTTTAACTTCAGGTCTATCGGCTCTTTTTGCCCGGCACGTTCCACGCGCAGGCTTATCTCTCCCGACGACTTGGACGTGAGGGTCTGAAGCGCTTCGGGGATATTGAAGCTCTCTTTCAGCTTGTTGTACGCCGCCTCGTAGGACTTGTGATACGTGAACCAGTCAATCTCCTTGTTCCTCGCGGCCTTTGCCAGTTCTTCCAGGTTGGCTTCCTTGAAGGGATCGTATCTTGCTATCCACTTCCCGTCAATGTGGGTGACGGAGTCCCCCGGCTTCACGTTGGCTTTTTCCGCCGGACTGCCGGGCATGGGCGTGACGACGATCAGCTTGATAGTATCAAGTTCGCCTACCTTCTGGCGTTTCAAGGCAAGGACGGCGCCTATGCCGTGCAGCCTCCCTGCTGCGGCATCGGCCAGCAGCTTCTCCTCGGTGGGATCCAGAAAGCGGCTGTCAGGGTCGTCCAGGGACTCCAGCATGCCTCGGACGGCTCCGCGGGCCATCGCTGTCTCGTGCTCTGCTGTAATCGGCTCGACGTAGTGAGTTTTCAACAGTTTGAGCACGGTGCCCACAAGCTCGCGGTCTTCACTGGGGCCCTGGTCTCCGGGCCCTGGAGTAACAGGCAGCAGTTCCGGCGTGAGCTTCAGCAGCGCGGTCGTCTGGACGGATGCCCCACTGGATGCGACCAGGTATGTGCCCTGCGTCGCGCGCAGCTTCTCTCCCGCTAGAAATGCGCCGCCGGTCAGGACTGCGATGAGCAGCCATGCTCCGAGAATCTTGATCCGAGTTTTCAAATTGCACTAACCTCGCTCTGGAAACGTGCGTTCGTCAATAGACTGTTACCGCTGCAGGCGGTTCTAAAACGGGTCAATCGGCGCGCCGTTTTTCTGTACCTCGAAATGCACGTGCGGCCCGGTGCTCAAGCCTGTGCTGCCCACGCGCGCGATGGGCTGCCCCTGCTTTACCGTTGCGCCCGCTCGTACCAGGAAACCGGAGCAATGGCCGTAAATGGTGTATAGGTCTCCGCCGTGGTCAATGATCACCGTGTTGCCGAATGCACCCCGCCATCCCGTGTACATAACCTCACCGCCGGCTGCGGCTCTTATCGTCGTTCCGTGCGGCGCCGCGATGTCCACGCCCGTATGCATGCGTGTGCCCCCCAGGATCGGGTGAAACCGCCATCCGAAATCGGATGTGACCCGTCCATTCACGGGGGCGATAAGGCCGCCTTTCCATACCTGGCTGGGCTGCCTGCGTCCCTGGCGCGGGCCTTGCATTTTGCGGATCATTGCCGAGATGGATCTCGATTCCGACTCCAGCGCCGCCAGCATCTGCTCGTATTTGGCCCGATCGCTCGTGATTTCCTTCAGTATTCGCGCGTTCTCCTTGGTCTGGGCATGGGCCTGGTGGGTCAGTCCTCTCTGTCTCTGCTCCAGTTCGGCTCTCTGCCTCTCCTGCTCCTCCAGCATTGCCTTGTGCTCTTCGACGGCCTTCTTGTCTTCCTTGATGGCCTCCAGGAGCTCCACATCGCTCTGCAGGACCTTTCGAACCACGTAGCCGCTGTTGAGCAGGTCCCAGAAGTCGGCAGCCCCGAGCAGGATGCTCAGGTAGCTGACACTTCCGTGCTTGTAGGTATATACCAGGCGTGCGGCCAGAAGGTCATTTCTCTCCTTCAGCCTTTTCTCGATTCTCTCGAGCTCGGCCCTGGTCTGCTCGAGCTTGGATCGAGTGCTGCGGAGCTGAGATTGAGTGTCCCTCAAACTGGAGCGGGTTGTTTCCAACCGGCGCTCGGCGACTGCAAGCTCGTGCGTCGCGCTCCGCTGCCTTTGCTTCAGCGGTCGCAGCTTTGCGCGCACGTAGTTTATGCTGCGGGCCGTCTCTTCCCACTGATTCTTCAGTCCGTGCAAGGTGGGCGCCCCGTCAGATGATGCGGCTATCAGCACAGGCAGGAAAGCCGCGAGAACGAGTACGCATGCCAACCTGGTGGATCGCTGCACGGAAACCACTCCTCGCTGCCGAGTCACGAGGGGCAAAGCCCTCACGGCACACATCGGGCGGATGCCCGGAACACTTGGATCATCGGCGGAATGCCGAATCCCGATTACCTCACGCCTTCAGAAATCGCCGTATTGATATCAAACTGCCGAACGCCCCTACCATACATCCGAGCAAGACTAGGCTGCCGAAGAACTGCGTCGGATCAACTCCGCTCGAAAACTGTTCGAGCAGGGGCATCATCTGCTTCACTACCTGAGCAACGTAGCGGGACGCGCCGAACACGAGTAGACACGCGATGCCTCCTCCGAGCGCTCCCAGTATCGTTCCTTCGAAGACTAGCGGTAGGCGGATGAACCAGTTAGTCGCTCCGACGAGCTGCATTATCCTGATCTCACGGCGCCGGGCGTAGACCGTCAGGCGGATGGTGTTGCTCACTATAAAGGCGGTGACCAGAAAGAGCACTCCAGCCGAGCATCCGCCCACCAGTTTCACCAGGTCGGCGAAGCGGATTACCTGCCGCACCACCTGTCCGCCCTCGATTACCTCCTCGACCCCAGGCATCTTGCGTACTGCCCTTGCCATCGTCAACGTGTACCGCGGATTGTCCACCTTCACCCGGAAGGTGTCCGGCACGGGGTTCTCCTCCACCCCGGACAGGTCAACCTGACTGCCCAGGTGTTCCTTCAGTCTCCCCCAGCCGACCTCCGCGGGTATCAATTCCAGGGATTTCACGTGCCGCAAGGCTTGAATACGCGAGCTCAGATCGGCTGTGTCCGCGTCGGAGGACCCTTTTTGGACGTACACAGCAATCTCGAACTTGTCCAACTGAGTCTGCACGACGTTCCTCAGCCCCAGTATCAAAAGCACGAAGCCTCCGAGTACGGCGAGAGACAGCCCGGTCGTCGTGATCGAGGCCAGGGACATGAGGCCGTTTCGCCTGATGCCGATCACCGATTCCGCGACCGCGTACTCAAGATTTCGCAAGCTCATAGTACCGGCCTTTCGCCTCGTCCCGGGCGACAGCGCCTCTGTCCAGAGCGATTACCCTCTTGTTCATCCTGTCCACGATATGCTGGTCGTGGCTCGCCACCACCACGGTCGTTCCTCTGATATTGATGCGTGAGAGCAGTTGGATTATATCCCAGGATGTGTCCGGGTCCAGATTTCCGGTCGGCTCATCTGCCAGAAGGATGGGCGGATTGTTGACCAGCGCCCGGGCGATCGAGATGCGCTGCTGCTCGCCGCCGGACAACTGATGCGGATACGCGTCCGCTCGTTCCCGCAGACCGACGAGATCCAATACCTCCGGCACGCGCGCTCGGATGTCTTTCCGCGGCGCTCCGGTAACGTACAGGGCGAAGGCTACGTTTTCCCAGGCCGTTTTCTGAGGCAGGAGCCGGAAGTCCTGAAACACCACCCCGATGCCCCGGCGGAGCCTGGGAATCCTGCCTCCTTTCAACCTGGTCACGTCCTGCCCCGCAACGATGACCTTGCCCTGAGTCGGTGTCTCCTCCCGGTAGATAAGCTTCAGGAGCGTAGATTTCCCCGTGCCGGTCGGCCCCACGACGAAGGCGAACTCGCCTTTCTCGATCCGCAGGGTCACGTCTCGAAGCGCCTGTATATCGTTCGGATAGCTCACCCAAACGTTCCTAAACTCGATCATCTTCGTGCCAGGCTCTGCAATTATTTGTGCCAGTATATCAAAGGCGGTCGAGGATTGCAAGTGAGGCGGGCTTTGACACGTGCGAAGGCGTGTGTTAGAATTCCCACCGATTGTCCGCAGATGTGAAAGGTGCCCGCATGCAGGTCAGGGAAGTCCTCGACAATGAGAAGGAACGGTGGAACGGGTTCGTTGCAGGATTCCCGACCGGCGACCTGCTCCAGTCCTTCGAGTGGGGCGAGCTAAAGCGCAGAAGCGGCGGGTGGCAGCCGACCCGCCTGATTGCCGAGGACGACGGCAAGATCGTGGGTGCGGTCTCGATCCTCAAGCGAAAGCTCCCGCGCCTGAACAAGTGCATCTTCTACGCGCCGCGTGGCCCGGTGTGCAGCTTTTCCGACGACCGCATCCTCACAGCGTTCGTCGAAGCGGTGAAGACTCGCGCCTCCCGCGAAGGAGCGATACTCTTCAAGATAGATCCCCCGGTCGCGGTTGAGCACGTCGGCGCGGTCCCTCTTCTGGAAAAACTCGGCTTCGTCAGGGTTGCGGACCCTCATGGTTTCGGCGGCGTGCAGCCTCGATGCGTCATGCAGCTTGACCTCAGGCCTTCGCTGGACGAGCTTCTGGCGAACTGCAAGCCGAAGTGGCGGTACAACATCCGCCTCGCGGAGAAGAAAGGCGTGCAGGTGCGCTCGGATTGCACGAAAGACGATCTCAGAGTGTTCTACGATCTGCTTAGGGAGACGGCCGCGCGCGACCGGTTCCTCGTTCGCGGATATGATTATTTCGACCACATGTGGGATACGCTGGTTCAGCCCGGCTATGCGAAGCTCTTTCTCGGTGAATACGAGGGCGAGCTGATCGCAGGCGCTCTGTCGTTCATCCTCGGAGACAAGTGCTGGTACACATACGGCGCTTCGAGCAGCCGCCATCGGAACGTCATGCCGAACCATCTGGTTCAGTGGCGCATGATCGAGTGGGCAAAGGAATCCGGCTGTGTATTGTATGACTTCCGGGGGGTATCACCCAGAAGGGATGGCGATTCGAGCGACCATCTCTCCGGACTCAACAGGTTCAAGGCAGGGTTCGGCGCTCAGTTCGTCGAGTACATAGGCGAGTTCGACCTGCCGTTCTCGCGCGGCTGGTACTGGGCCTGGGCTACTGGGAGGCCGCGCGTGACGTCCGTCCTGAAGTTTCTGAAACGGCGGAGATCCGGCGGAACAGCGGACGAGCCTTCGGACTGAGAGGACACAAAGCACCAAGAAGTAGAGGAGTGGTATTTTGAAGAAGCACCGTCTGGCGCGCGCAACGGCATTCCTGGCTCTGGCAATAATCGCTTCCGCCGCGTGCGCCGACAAAGCCAGGCTCACGACGCACAAGGAGATGATGTCCCGGCTGGCGTCGCTGGAGGTCGTTGACGCCGTGTGGGGTTACGGCCGCCTCAAGGTTGCCTCGATAGGCAGGTCGGTGAACGGGAAGGATATCCCACTTGTGACGGTATCGGATCCCAATGTGCCTGTGGAATCAACTAAGCGGCTCTTCGTCATATGCCGGCAGCACGGCGACGAGCCGGCATCCACGGAGGCCATGCTGAACTTGATCGAGGACCTCGTGCTGTTGGCCGATGAGGGGACGGCCGATCTGCTGTCGAAGGTTTCATTTTTGGTCGTGCCGATGATGAATCCCGACGGCGCCGACCGGTGCGTGCGGCGAAATGCGAATGGAGCCGATCTGAACCGCGACTGGCTGGGCCTCCAGCAGCCGGAGACGAGGTATGTCTGCGCGGCCATTGATGCTGCAGCCCCGGACGTGATCATTGATGCGCATGAGCTCAGCCCCGGGAACCGCCGCAGCGACTTTGTGGCGACGGCGGGGCCGGCTTACGGAGTGTCTCCGGAGGTGGCGCTGGAGTCCGGTCGGATGCAGAGATTGGTGATCGGGATGCTTCGCACGCACGACATGGAGGTCAGATCGTATCAGGTCGAGGACCAGCATCCAGCGCGCCTGGCTCACAGGTACTTTCCCGTGTACGGGAATACGACGACCTTCCTGTTCGAAACGCGTCAGGCCGGACTGCGTCAGTACCAGCTTCAGTATCGCATGAAGCTTCACATCGTCGGGACGATGACGGTGGCGAAGTACCTTGCCGGGCATGAAGAAGAGCTGGCGCGCCGGATCGCGGCTTATGATGCACACCGGAGATGGGTGCAGCTCGCATCCCGCAGCAAAAAGTCGGCCGCTAAGCGCAAGCAGTAGCCCGCGGACGAACTGTGGAAAGAGGTGTCGGCGCAGACATGGGTCCCAAGCAGACAAAAGGGCATACATCCTGGGTCGAGGTCAATCTCGCTGCCTTGAAGCATAATCTGGCCGAGGTGCAGGGGCTCGTCGGACCCTCGGTCAGGATCATGGCCGTCGTGAAGGCCGATGCATACGGGCACGGCGCGGTTCAGACCGCCGGGACATTTGTCGAAGCCGGCGCCGATTACCTTGGGGTCACCACTTTCGAGGAAGGCCTGGAACTTCGTGAAGCGGGCATCACCGCGCCCGTTCTGGTCTTCAGCCCGCTTCTGCCGGATCAGGTGGACGCCGCAATGTCTCACGACCTCGAGCAGACTGTCTGCGATCTCCAACTCGCGAAGGTCATCTCAGAAGCTGCATCGAAGGCCGGGAAGCGGGCGCGGGTCCACGTGAAGGTTGATACCGGCATGGGCCGGTTGGGCGTCACCGTAGATGAGTGCCCGGATTTCATGTACCGGCTGATCAATCTTCCCGGCATCGAGATCGCGGGCGTCTACACTCACTTTGCGAACGCGGGCGCGAAGAATCTCTCCCATGCGCGGAAGCAGAACTCCAGGTTTTCGGCGCTTATCGAGCTCCTGGCTGCGAAGGACATACCTGCCGGTCTGCGACATGCCGCAAACAGCGCGGCCGTACTGAACCTGCCCGAAGCGCACTACGACATGGTCCGCCCGGGAACGATTCTCTACGGGCAATATCCCACGCGGTACGTGCCGAGGAAACTCGATCTTCAGGAGACGTGGTGCCTGAAGACGCGGATCGTGGCCCTTCGGAAGCTGTCACCGGGGACGAAGGTTGGGTACGGGAGCGAGTTCACCGTTTCCCGATCCACGCTGGCGGCAGTTCTCCCGATCGGATATTCGGACGGCTTCACTCTCACCCCCGAGAGCGTCGCGCGCCGGGCCTCCCACCCGGCGAGAATGATGGCAAACAGGATTCTCGGGACTGCGAAGAGTGCTTACGTTATGGTGCGGGGGACGCATGCGCCGGTCATCGGCCGGGTCTCGATGCAGATGTGCTCCGTGGATGTGACGGATATATCCGGCGTTCAAGTCGGCGACGAAGTCATCGTCCCGGCTCGAAGAACTACGACCTCCAGCCGGATTCCGAGGGTGTATGTGGGGTAAACCCTGGTGTTCCATCAACTTGGATTTGAGATCGGATTGTGTGGCCGCACGACCTACCCCCCGGCCCCCTCCCGAAACGGGAAGGGGAGGCCCCTCGCCGCATCGGAGAGGGGTGGCCGAAGGCCGGGGTGAGGTCTGATAGATCCTCCCCATCCACTATCACGTTCAGGTTAACAAAGTACTAATCCCGCCGGGCGCTTTGCCTCTTCCGCGGTGATTTGCGCCTCGGTCTCTTTCCCTTGCGCCCCGGCCTTAGCTCCGGGTAGAACTCGAGGATTATCTCCTGGATGCTGGCCGCGACAGGAACCGCGAGCACCATCCCGACCAGCCCGAATAACTGCCCTCCTGCCATCAGCGCGAACAGGCTCAGTACCGGGTGCAGGCCGACCGACTTACCCAGAATCTTCGGCGTGATGAGCATGTCGAATAGCTGGTTCAGGGCCACCATCCCCAGCGCCGCCCATGCCGCCTGAGCCACTCCATGTTCGTACGTCGCTAGACCTACCAGGAAGACCAGGACGGTCGTCAGGATCGCGCCCAGGTATGGCACTGCGTACAGCACTCCGGCCAGCAGCCCCAGGATGATGCCGTATTTCAGGTTGAAGCCGGTAAGGACGATTGTAGTCGCGATGCCATACAGGAGGCAGACGATGATCAGCCCGCGCACATAGCTGCTGAAGACAGTACCCATCTTCGAAAGCACTTCAGTCGTCCTCGGCCGCCACTGCGCAGGTATGAAGAGCGCCGACCGCTTTCGAATGCGGTCTATGTCGTTCAGAAGGTAGAACGCTACGAGCGGGATCAGGATGAACCACAGGGCCATGGATAGGTTCGAGACTATGAACTCGCTGGTGTGCCGAATGCCCGATGTCACCGCTTTGGTAACCTGGTCGCCGTATTGTACAAAGACCTCCTGAAGCGTTGTGGGCAGCTTGAACGTGATGAGAGTGGAGTGGTGCCTCTCCATGAAGTCCGCGGCGAAGGTTATGAAGCGTTCGGAGTACCCGGGGAAATCACGGCCGAGCTCCTTCGCCTGCTCGATGACCGCCGGGACGAGGAATATGAGACCTACAACGAACACTGCCAGAAAGAGAGCGTAGACCCCCGCCACGGCCAGGACTCTCGGGCAGCCGCGTTTCTGCAGGCGGTCGAGCAGGGGATCGAGCAGCCAGGCGATGGCAAGCGCGATCAGGAACGGAGGTAACACACTCCGCACCAGATAGAGGAAAGTAAAGATAATAGCGATTGCTGCCGCGAGCGCAAGAATGTGATACCATTGGGGCTTCATCAAGGAGGTGTTCTCCTAGCTGGACAGAAGTTCCTTCAGTCGCCTGAGCGCCTTCTGCTGCAGACGGGAAACGTGCATCTGAGAGATATTGAGCCTCCTCGCTACCTCGGTCTGCGACATGTCCTTGAAGAACCTGAGGTAGATGATGGACTTCTCTCTCTGGTCGAGGCAATCCATGGCCTGGTTCAGATCGCCGTATTTCTCCAGATTCTCCAGAGACCCGTCGGTGCCTCCGACGAACTCCGCGAGGCTCAAGGGCGCGGACTCACCTTCGTAGGCCAACTTGCTGTCCAGGGAAACCGTGTCGTACGCGTTGCCCAATTCGATTGCTTCGAGAGTTTCCTCCTCGGAGGCATCAACGGCGTGGGCGATTTCCTGTATGGTTGGGACCCGTCCCAGTTTCTGGGAGAGGTTTTCGGCGGCCTTGTTTGAGGCCAGGTTCAACTCCTGGAGCCGGCGCGGTACCTTCAAGCTCCACGCCTTGTCTCGGAAGTGTCGCCTGATCTCGCCGACGATGGTGGGTGTTGCGTACGTTGAGAATTTGGTGCCGCGATTCGGATCGAAGCGATCAATCGCGTTGATGAGACCTATAGTCCCGACCTGCACCAGGTCCTCGATGGGCTCGCCTCGGTTCATGAACTTCCCGGCGAGGAAGCGCACCAGGTTCTGGTGCATCACCACGAGGCGGTCTCTGATCTTCGGATCTCTGGAGTCTGCATACTTGGCGAACAGCGCCTCGGCATCTTGCTCGATCCACTCAGATACGCCCACTCTTCTGCGCATCACCATATCTCTATCCCGCGTATTTCACCATTCGGACGAGAGTGCCCCCATCCGCGGTGGCTTCGACGCTGAATTCGTCTACCAGGAGTTCCATCAGCAGAGCTCCAAGGCTCTGCTCGTCCAGCTCTTCCGGGGATTTCGCAGTCTTGGGAGGCTCCGGCATGCGGCCGACTTGGTCTGTCACCTCCACGGTAAGCTTGCCGTCCGAGATTTCGCTGCGAATCCTTATGTCCGTGTTCGTCTTGTTCGTCTTTATCGCCCGCTCTACTGCGGTCGTACAGGCCTCGCCCACGGCCAGCCGGACGT
>Ga0315294_10002425_pt1 | contig 20385 bp, 21 predicted proteins | sample YL17G13_40_MG_FD_203626 | JGI IMG/M metagenome (GOLD analysis project Ga0315294, IMG submission 203626) | Sediment microbial communities from Yellowstone Lake, YNP, Wyoming, USA - YL17G13_40 | ecosystem: Environmental > Aquatic > Freshwater > Lake > Sediment | place: USA: Wyoming | collected...
GGTTCGGCGGGTTCGGGAGTTTCAGCTACTGCTGGTCGCCCGCGCCCGCCCGTGGCCAGAAACTCAAAACAGTCGTCAAGCAGGCGCTGCGATTTGTTGTCGAGCGCCTCCTTAAAACCTTGCAATGAATTGGTGAAAAGCCCAAACCGGGCGATGGCTGCCGAGTGCGCTTGCAGGTCCGGCTTGACGCACTTGATTTTGACGCCTTTGGCACCTGTTTCAACGACGATGCCAGCGAGCGCCGAGTAGACGTGCGCCGCCTGCTTTTTTTCGTTCCACTCGCTCCACGACGCATGGTCCACCAGCAGGATGAACTGCGCCTGCTCCTTGATAAAAATGCGTTCAGCGTCACTTATCTTCTTGAGAACAACCTCGCCCTTGCCCTTGCCGGGTTTTTCCTCCCCTGTCGCGGTCGTGTTGATGACAAAGCACGAGAGCACTTTTATCTGCTGTTCGCGCAGAGGGTTGAATTCAACCAGCTCCTTGCGCGCCATGAGCTTGTTGACGAAATCGGTCAGTTCTCTTTCTTCGGAGTATTGTTTTGGCATATCAGGTGTCTAGTTCTTCCAGCGTAGACAGCCCTTCGCTTTCCTCGAAAGTCATGCCATCCAAACCGGGGGTTGAGAATGCGTAATTGATGGCTGCTGCCCAGAGCGTGTCAATGTCAGCCTTGTGCTCTGCATAAAACGCGGGCCACTCAGCCCGAAATCTGAATGATGGGTCTTTCTTCGTGCCACCCCGCTTGGGTGCTGGCTTGGCGTCATCCTGTTCCAAGGTGGTTTCCACCTTGGCGGGTGAAAATGTCGTTGTCTTGAGGTCGTTCTTACTGAACTTCAGCGTGTACCCAGACTGTTTTTCCCGGTTCTCGATTTCAATGTAACGAAGCAGAATCAAAGTCTCCAGCACGCTGAAAACATCGTGGAATCCACCCTGAACTTTGTCGTAGAGCAACACCATGCGCCCATCGCGCTGCGGCATGCGCAACCGGTTCTTGACCGTGTGAAAGCCGGTCAGGATACCAGCTGAAAACTGTGCGTCCGGGAGCAGTTTGTACTTCGACGGTGAAGCGTGCATAAACACGCGATGACTGGCATAGAACTTCAGCGCCATGCCACCAAGGCTGCGGTACTCAAAGCTCTGGGGCACGCCACCCGTGTTACCCCGGCGCTTCTGCGCCTCGTAGTTTACCCGCACCTGATTGGTGCAGACCATGCAGACGTTGTTCTTGTTGATGCGGCGCACCAGCCGTGCAAAGCCCTTGCTCAATTCCGCAGGCAGGCGCGGAAAGTCCACGTCGCCCCACTTGGCCGCCAGTTCACGTTTCGTCGTGGTGCTGGCAATGGTGTCTACGACAACAGCGACGAACTGAAGTTTATCGGACGCTTCCGACCGAGCTTCCGCCACGTCAATGACGCCTTCCGTCATCTTGAACACCATGTCCACGGTGTCACACCGGGCAATGTCAATGTCCAGTTCCACCCCCTCAAACACGATTTTCTCATCCGCGTCCAGAGACTGCTCGTTGTCGATGTACAAAACGCCCACGTCGTACTCGCTGGGGTCGAGCGGACGATAACTGATGGTCCCGTTGGCATCGCGGACCACCTCGCTGATATGACCCATCTGCGCGCGTGCTGCTGTGCGCAAAGCCATTGCGGTCTTGCCGCAGCTTTCCATGCCGAACAGTTCAACGACGCGCCCGACCGGCATCCCCCCGACGATGTCATCGAAGGGGGTGATGCCGGTGGTGAACACGTACCTGACGCTCGACAAGACTTCCGTGTTGCTCCGCGAGACTTCGTAGCTCCCGTAGTCCTCGCTTTTCGGAGCAATCTGTTTCAGGCGAGCCAAAATGGCGTCCTGAAAGTCAGGCATTTTCTTGGCCATAAGTATCAGCCGCCTGCGCGGTTGGTCATGGCAGCAACACGCTGCCGGATGGCACTACCGAGTGCAGTGGGCGGAGCGCCACGGCGTGCCAGCGGAGGCGGGGGAGGCGCTATCTCGCTTTCCTGCTCATCCACGGGCGCTGCCGGGGCTTGGTCCGAGGTTTCCTCTGGAAGCTGTTCTTCCTCGGCTCCTTCGTCAACCGCTCCAACTGGCTCAGAAGCCGCTGGCATGGGCGGGAGACGCCTGCCCGACGCAGCAGGCGCTCGCTGTGGTGCTGGCGCTGGGCGGCGGGGCGGCGCTACTGGCTGTTCGAGCGGCTGTTCATCAGAATCCGCTGCAAAACTGCTGTCAGCGAGTTCTTCAGGAGCCTGTTCTTCAGGAGCCTGTTCTTCGGGACTCAGCTCAGGATTGCTGTCATCCACGGGTTCGGCAGGCGGCTCGTCCAGCTCGGGCGGCTGTTCTTGCGGCAGCGGGCGTGGGCGCAGAGGTGCGGGAGCAGGACGCGCTGCCGCAGGAGCGGGAGCAGGGCGTGCCGCCGCAGGCGCGGGAGCGGGACGCAGCGCAGGAGCGGGAGCAGGACGCGCTGCCGCAGGCGCGGGAGCAGGACGCGCTGCCGCAGGAGCGGGACGGGGTGCCGCAGCAGCAGGACGTGCTGCCACAGGCGCAGGAGCTGGAGTAGCCGGACGGGGAGCGCGTGCCGCAACCGGAGCCGGTGAAGGCGCAGGACGCCGAGCTGGCGCAGCTGGCTCGTCATCATTGTCCGTCAACGGGTCATCAGACACCGCAGGTGCGCGCCGTCCTGTCTCAGTCTTGTACGCCGCTTCCTCCATTTTGGCGGCGAACGCTTCGAGCTGTTCCTGCGTTGGAATCGTCAGCCTCGGAAACTTGATGAGAGACTCCACCCGTTCGATGTGGGACTCAAAAGCAGGGTCCGTGTCGTCGAAGATAGGACACTGGTCGAGCTTGTCCAGACGAGTTGACTTTGCTGTCCGGGTGATGGCAAAAATGTTGCCGCGCCTGTAGTCGAGAACACTGAGCGGATTACCGCGAGTGTAGCTGCCCTTGAAGAAACCCTTCAGTTCGTCCCATGTGTTCTGGTAGTGCCACATCTCGTAAGGATTGAGCAAATCAGTGCCAGTCACTTCGTCACCATCCATGTCCTGCACGATGGCGTAAGTCAGCCACTGCGTGCCCGCGCGCGATTTGAACCCGAACTTCGAGACAACATCATCAGCGCTGTCATTGAGAATGACCGACATTTCGCAGGCCGGACAATACGCGTCCGGGTTGCCTCCAAAATCCGGGTGCGTCTGCACCGGGCACAGGATTGGCTTGAAGTTGACCCAGTGCCGGGCGATGCGCGCAAACCACGTCTCGCGAGGCCCGAGCCGGGCCGGAATAAAGCGAATCCTCCACGTCTTGCCTTTTTCCAGCTTGATGCGGCGTTCGCCCCGCTGCGCGGATTTGGAGTGGTGTTCTTCCTCGCGAAGCAACGCGAGGATTTCAGGGGTAGGGTCATTGCTCATAAGTACTCAACAGGGATGGGTTATGTGTTGTCAGTGTCGTTGTCTGCGCTCAATTCTTCCAGTTCAGGGTCCGTAGGTGGCGCAGTAAAGAGACGACGACGGGTCGCCTCCGACGTACGGACCAAATCCAATTTCGCTTGCAGTGCGTCTACCTGCCCGTAAATGCGAGCCAGCATCGCCTGCCACGAAGCAAGAGTTTCTGCTGCCCTGCTGACGCTCTGTTCCAGACGCACGGCCAGTATAACAGCCTTGTCTGTCATTTTTCCACCGTAGTTGCGCTCCTCAAAAGCACCGTTGCGCAATTCAAAGTACTGGCGCGCTTCCTCCTCCTTCAACCGGCGCTCCGCCAGCGCCACCTGCTCAACCATGTCCGCTCGCTTCCAGTTCAGCCACGAAATGGCCGAAGGCAGCTTTTCAGCAGCTTCGGACACGTTCTCAAATTCTGTCGTGAGCAGGTAATCAAGGTCGAGCGTTTCACCGTCAATGGTGAACTTGGACAATCGTGGAACAGGAGGTTTCATTTCGGAGAAGCCACGTAGGCACTTTCAACTTTGTCCAGCTTGCTCAGCACCTGTTCAGCTTTCACGGTGTCGAGACATTCACAGATGACCTGCTTTTCTCGCTTCGGGCACTTGTGCGCCGGGAACCGCGCATAAGCATAACAGGCAGCCTCAGCGCACTGGTCTTCATTCCAGACAGCCAGTTCCATGTAGTCGGGCGCGTAGCCAATGCGCACTCCGGGGTCATGCGTGCCCCAGACAGAGACGGCAGGAGTGCCCACGGCCTGTGCAATGTAGAGCGGAGCAGAATCCATGCAGAACACGCAGCGAGAACGCTGAATCAGTGCCATCAAAACGCGCAGAGGCGTGTGGTCCACCGCGTTGGTGACTGCTGGCCCCATCACGCGCAGTTGCTCCAGAAACGCTCCCGCACTCATGTCCATGTCAGGTAACTTCAAATGCGACATGCCCACCACCACCACCGGGCGGCGGGCAGCCAGCTCCTTGATGATTGCCAGCCACGTGCGGTAGTTCATGCAGCGCAGGGAAGAATTTGAAAACGGCGCAACGATGTAGTAGCCGACTTGGCGCAGGTCAATCTTCTTCTCGTTCCAAACGTGCCTGAACAGGATGTCGAGATGCTGAAAATCCTCGGGATGCAAGGTGGCGTAGGGGCGCTTCCATTTGCTGTCTACATCAGACGGCTCAAAACCCAACTGCTTGTAGAGAGCATCGTATACATTCAACTGGTCGCTCTCTTCATCGCACTCTGTCACTGAATTGACCAGCCAGTGGAAATTGTACATCCGCAGCGTGTCGTATTCGAGCGGCCCGCAAAGCACGGTGCCGTTGTCCAAAAATGGACTGTGCCGCAAGACCATGCCCCGGTCACTGAACGCGTAAAAATGCGTTTTGAGGGTGGCTCCACTCAAATGCCAGAAGTAAGACAGCGGCCCCGTGAGAAACAGCAAATCACCAATGCCCCGCTGGCGATAGCGCTCCACCAGCAAGCGGGCACCCGTGACATTTTTGCCTGCCAGCAGCCGGTTGTAAAGCGAGGCTCCATCCAGCTCTGACACACTCTCAACGTGCGGATGGATGGCAGGGATGCGCGCGGTGTTGGTGATGTAGCGCCGACCGGGATTGTACAGCCACGCTTCATCTTCCGTCTGGTGCCATATCACCGGTTGCTTGACCGTGACAATGACCCACTGAGAATTGGATGGCAGCTTGTTTTCGAGCATCGCAGGTGTAGAACGAACTTTTTATTTTCCAAGGAAAGCGTGCAAACTCACGGGTATTTCGGCCAATTCTTCCGGTCGCCAGTTCCGCACGCCCGGCCAAATCTGCCACTTTTTGTACATGTGCAGCCCGGCAATACCATTGGGCCACATGTACGTGAAACCGGGCTTAACACTGGGCAAAACCTCACGAAGCCACGTCTCAAAGTCGTAATCAGGGTCATCATAATGGCCACCCCGCCGATGCTTGCTGATGGTTTCCTCCATCGTGCGCCGGGTGCCGCTAAAGTGAATGACCCGGTTGAGTGGAATGATGGTCTGGCGCGTGTGGGGGCTGCGGCAGACCTTAAAATCTCCCAGCCCAATGTATACAACCGCTACATCGGTGGCCTGCTCCACGGGATAGCTGGGCAGACCGATGGCTGGAACCATGCGAATGCTGATGGCCGTGTTATCCTGCTCCACGAACTTTTTGACCAGTTCCAGCGTGCCATGCGTCCACAATTCGTCACCGTCTACAATCAGTATATGACGATAGCCCTGCTCGCGTATCCACGCGAGACTGTCATTACGCACCCGCGTCTCCACGGCGATGCGACTGTCACCGGGCAGCCGGTAGGACTTCACGTGAAACGTGCGCCGGTAAATGTTTATCCGTTCCCCCAGCCGGTCCTGTAGCCTCCCCTGAACTCTGAAAAGCTGGGTCAGATACTGCGGCTCGATGGGTTCGCCGGACCAGTATTCGTCTGGCTCCGACCAGAAGAAGGTCTTGACGCCTTCCTCCACCATGCGGACACACACTTCCTCCAGACAGAAATCGTCCTGTGTTACCTGCATGTAGACAACGTACTCATCCGTCTTGGCACCGGGCGCGGGCGCGGCGGCAGCCGCCGCCGCCGTGACTGCCACCGCCGCCTTGGGACCGTCATCCAGTGGGTAGTTGAGCTTCTTGCGAAATTCGTAGAGCATCTGCCCCGAATTCCAGCGCTCCTGCGAAGCATGCTGCAAGTCGTGGGTGTCGCGGACGCGCTTGTGACAGTCGGGGTGCTGGTGCTCGAACATCAAGTGCATGGCCTCGATGACCGCGCCATCCCGATAAGCCACCGAGCCTAGCTCGGTATCGCAGAACATGGACTGGTATTTCGGGTAGAAGACGTAGCCGTAACGCTCGTAGCGCAAGCGCGTCAGGATGACGAGCACAAGGATGTCGAAGACATAGCCATCGTTTACATGCACCACCTTTTCCTGTTCGGTCCAGCCTTCAGGCTTCAGTGCCAGCAACAGTGCGTCCCAATCCTGCGGCGGAAGAAAATCATCGGACACGCAGATGATGACCTTGCCGGTGGTCTTGCTGGCCGCCAGATTCCAGCCAGTCACACAGTCTTTCGAGCCACTGTTGACGACCACGGTCACGCTGCGGCACTCCTTGTCCATCACAGCCTGATTGCAAGCCACCGCTGCCGCCGCCGATTCAGCGTCCCCGTCGTCTACAGCGATGACCCATTCCAAGTCCTTGAATTTTGACCGGTCGTTCCACAGCTTGACGACGTTCGGAATGGCTTGCGCCCTGACGCTGGTGTACGCCAGCGAGAAGTTTGGTTTTTCGCTCATGCTGTTCTTGAAGAACAGAAAACCATGAATGCAGACCCGAACATTCAACACCTCCGGCTGGTGATGCAGGCCAATCTCTTGAACGACCAGACCAACGCCATTATGCTTGCGGCAAAGTTGCTGCAAGAATACCGGGCGCTGAACGCAGACTTGCTCGCGCACAGCGACTTTTTACTGAAGGCTCTCGATGCAAAAAATACTCAGCCAGATGGTGCAACAGTTTCAGGACAAGCACCATCGAGCACCCGACCGAATCTTGATTGACCCGCTGGCGCTGGTGGTCCTGTCCAAGCGCCGGTCAGTGGCTCCAAGGTGGAATGGCATCCCGGTGGAATGCCGCGAAGTAAAACCGGTGCTTCCGCAGGGACAGGTCAACGCGCTGGGCGTGTGCCTGTGGGAAGATAACTTGAGGTCAGTGGACGTTGTATACACCCAATAATGGACTGGGACTTGGCACTCATCTGCGCAGTGTTGCTCATCTGGCTGTTCGTCGGCTGGCGACTTGGCGCTAATTGAGCTCAGGTCGGTCGCCCAGCATCTGTTTCACTCGAAGCGCTGCGTCGACCCATTGAGGCAAGAAATAGGCCAGATAGTCAGGCACAAATCCCTGCCGTTCGAGCGCGGCAGCGTGCGGTCTGAAAAGCGCTTTCAACTCTTTGGTCAGCGCCATGTCGTCATTACGCATTGCTTGGCGCATGCTCAGGTAGGCTTCTTCAGTAAGAATACCGCCGAGCACTTCGCTCCACACCCGGTCAAGCGTATCAGTTGTCCAACCTTCTGGTAGCATACGTTATCTACATTTTCTAGGCAGCCACTGCCTTCTTGGTGCCCCAGTCCAGCCCGAACTTGCCAGCACAGACAGGACCATAACCCATCTCAACCGAACGGCTGTCTTTCAGCTTCCGGTCACAAAACGAGCAGCAGCCCGTCATCCTGCCGTACTGGGCAGCGACTTGCTCTGGATTCTGCGCAAAAGCATCCAGCAGGACTTTGACCGTCTCTGGGCAGGATGCGACCGGCAGAAACTCACCCATTGGACTGATTTTGCCGTAGTAATCCGCCTCGTAGGACGAGTCGCGCTTCACGTAGACCCAGCCAGCATTCTTGGATGCCGCGCCTGCGAGAGACAAGCACAGCTCTTGTTTTCCATCAAACAGCCGGATGGCTGGCTTCTTGAGCAGCGTGCTGGCTTTCACGAACATGCCAAAAATGCGGATAAAATTCTCGTTCAACTGGGTGTTGCGCCGCACCACACTGAGCTCTTTTTCCTTGCGGTAGTACTCGATGATGTAAGCGGCGATGCCGCACAGGCGCGGCTCAATGCCCTCGGCCTTCGCGCAAGTCAGCAAGTTGTGCTCGAAGTCACTGGCGCTGCTTTTCGAGCTGCTCAAACTGGCAAGGACACTTCTTTCCAGAGCGTCATCGTCGCCCTCTTCCAGTAAAGCCGGAGCAAACCTTGCGATGACCAGAGCGCGAGCTTTCAGCGCTAGATTCTTGGCCCCATCTGTTGGCTGGTAGACCGATTCGTCCTTGAGCCGGTCGGTGTGCGTCATCGCGTTGTAGGCGATGTCCGCCGTGGACAGACGACCAGACTCGCTGGCGACCTTGCGGGTGACGTAGTAGCCCTGCTTGAGCACGACTGCCGCGACCCACTCCAGAAACGCGAGGGTGTTGAAACGGAACACTTCGTTCATGCCCGTGCCACCCGAGTTGCGCACGAGGTCAAACGCGTGCAGGAGCAGTTCAGCCTGCGTGGTGAGCGCGTGCGGGTCAGCGTGGCCGAGGAAGTCTTTCATGCAGGTGGAACCGACCTGCATGATGCGGCCATCCTCGTGGCGGACGACGTAGGTGTCGCGGCGGTTGCGCGCCGTCTTGCAGTGGTCGCAGCAGGGCAGACCTTCACGGACCTTGGCGTCAACCTCGAAGCCGGGCACCGAGCGAACGACGTTGCCGTCCGGGGTATGGGCGAGCGTGGCGAGGAAAGACCAGCCCGCGAACTTGGGCGCGGAGCCTTCCACCGTCACCGCGAACACGCGCACCATGCGGTTGGGCGTCGTCGGGTGGGCGATGTCCTTGGGCGCACCCACTTCAAGCAGGATGGGCGCACCGCCGAGCTTGATGGAGCGGAGGCTGAGGGCCGTGAGGCGCTTGACCAGACCCGCGAGATTCGATTCGTAAACTTCGTATGTTTCTTTCATGTGGTCACTGTGGACGCGCATGAACACGAAGTCAACCCTAAAATTTATACTTTTTTCGGCTCCAAAAGAGCACGCCATTTCGGGTCGATGGACGACCAGTCGTAGGGCTTTGGGATGATGGCACCGCCGCAGTCGCGATGGTACTCGATGCCCTTCTCGTCTTCGTAGACGTGCTTTTCGTAAATCTCCACGCCGCAGTGGGGGCACTCGTCGTATTCCACCTGACGCTGCCGGACCACGACCGGCTTGGGCACGGTCTTGTCGGCGCTCTCCAGATAAACCTTGTACTCAGGACCACGCCCGCTGCGCGGCTGCACTTCTTCATCTGGCTTTTTGAGCTCGCCGTCTTTCCGCTCAATTTCAACGCGGGCAGCGCCATCGCCGTCAATGCCTATTTCAGCGCTGCCGCTGTGGCCTGAACGCGTGCTGTTCATCCACGCGAAAAGCTGTTCAATCTGGTCAAGGTGGTCAGGCCGCGACGTAATGTGGTATGTGCGCGTCTCGCGCTCAGGCGGCTCGTACGCCTCTCCGATGACGCGGCGAACCATCGAGCTGCTGCGTGTCTCCACCACGTCAGCTTGCGTGACTGTCCTGCCGCACGTGGGACAGGCGCAGGCACCCATCGCTATTTCCGGCTGGCTTTCGTAGACAAACGTGTCGCCACAGTGGGGGCAGATTGCGTTGCTCATGTTTTACTATAAGATTGTCTCATTCAATCTATAAGAAGCGGCGTGTGGCGTTGCATGCCTTTGAGCAGGTCCATCAACTCCTTCATCTCAATCTCGGCCTTGTCCCGCTTGGCCACATCCAGCTGGATGTCCTTGACGGGACCGGGAATTGCGCCAGAAAACTTCAACCAGATTTCACCCAGCATGAAACGAGATTTGGCCGCCGCGTAGCGCTTCACCCAGTCCGCGCCCGTCGCGGACAGGCGTTCGGTGCTGGGCCACGGAAAATAGGACTGCACGCCCGCCTGATAGCGCTCAATGGGGTTGTGGATGTAAAGCGCCCCGACGAATTCGTCGTAAAACCAGTCAGGCCGGATGCTCGTGACGCGCTGCCACGTCTTGCGCCAGCGCAGGAACACGTCGTACTCATCGAGTCCAGTGCGGAACAACGGCGCGGGGTTGATGAGGTTGCCATATAAAAAATCTCTGTTGGCACTGGATTAGGCTCTACAAAGTCAACTTGAACTATTCCCAGTCCAACGTCCACTCCGTCGAGGTACTTGAACTGCCCGCGCACCAAGGGAATGCTGCCGACCCTGATGATGGGCACCCACTGCGAAAACAGAGACATGGCGTCCTGTATACAATCAAGAATTTGCTGATTTGTCAACTCAACATTCCACACGGGAGCACCGAGCTGCCGCAGGATGTAATTTTTGAGCTGGTCGACCGTATAGCCACGAATGGGAAGCGTATCCGGGCTTTCGGCGCTCGTTCTCAGGGGCTGGCTGGCGTTGCTGGTCAGCATAGATTTCTGTGCTTAACTACTCGGGCAGCCCACGCTAAAAAATCCTGCACGCTGCCGGTGCCCTTGGCATTGTTGCAGTCCCAGCAACAGCTTTGCACGTTGCCCGATACATAGCCAGCACCGTTGTCCAAACGGTCGATGCCAGTGTACAAAATGGTTTTTCCACCGTACCTTAAAGGCCGGTACGGATTTCTTCCACAAAGGGCGCAGGGGCTGCTGGTCAGGCGCACAAATTCAATCTTGTCTACAGTGAATTGGTGTCCTTTGCTTCGGGCGGTGTTCGCGTAGCGATTGTAAAGGTGCTGGTGCTGCGCGCCATATTCAGGCAGTGAACTGATATTGTTCACAGGTTTGGTGCCAACCATCTTGAGCCAGTGCAAAAAATCTTCTTCTGTCCGGTCATGTTTGGCTGCGTTGCAAGCCCAGCAGCACGGCCAAGAATTAGCCAGTGTGTACCCCGCTTGATTGTCTTGCCTGTCAATACCGTTGTAGACATAAGTCCCTGCGCTGCCCGCCTGTCTCTTCACCTGTTTTGGTTCAACACCGCAGTAGACACAGTTTTGACCGGTCAGCGATTTGAAGTCCGCAGGGGTAAGGTCAAAAGCCAGTTGGCGCGTGACTGCCTGCACCCGGTACTGGGCGTACAGCGAGTTAAAGGCGACTTCGCCAGAAGGCAGCACCTTGTCGGCGGACATTTTCAGCGCGTGCGCAACGCGTGCGCATCCGCAGCTTTTGACATGCCCGAATCTGAGCTTGTTGGTTTCGACTTCAACCATGCTGCCACACTGGCACCGGCACGAGCAGAAGCGTCCTTCCTGTGCCAGTACAGTCAAGCTGTTGAACTGGGTGCCGATGGCGACTGTTTTTGTGGCAGCTTTACGAGCCTGCTCCTTTTGGTAGCAACCGCAGCTTTGAGTGTGCCCGGTGCGCAAACGCGTGGACACGACCCATAACTCTTGGCCGCACGCACAGCGGCACTGACACCGTTTACCCGCATAGCACAGGACGGTGAGCCGCCCAAACACATCATTTGCTGCAATCGGCTTGATGCAGCGATTCTTGAGCATTTCGATGCGCAGACAGCCGCAGCTTTTGGTAGTGCCCCGGCGCACATCCTGCCAGCGCAAATCCAGTTCCTTGCCACAGGCACAGCGACACCGGCACCATTTTCCTTCCCGGTGCAGAACCGTTAAGCGTGACAAAGATGGCGTATTCACAGCCACCGAGCACCTCTAGTGCGCCGGATAGGGAGCCATGATGGCTTCAACCATCGACTGATGTCCTGCGGTGGTGCGCGCGTGCGTCAGCAGCTGCGACCGGAATTGGAATGGCGCAGCGCAAACCGAACAGGTGTACTGGACGACACCCGCTGGACGGGCGAACGACTTGGCGAGCGCAGGAAGACGCGGCGCGCGCGGAACAGGTTCAGCTTCTTCCAGCGGTGGCTCGTCCACGGCAGGCTCGTCCACGGCAGGCTCGGGCAGGGACTGCGTCATGTGCGGAACAGCAGCTTGCACTGGTGCGTGGTGCGTGACCGCGTTCATAAAACCGCCGCTGTCTACGTCAGCAGAGGCAAAGGCAGCTGCGGCCAGCTGCTGCACCAGTGGAGCGCGTTCCGGCGCTCCGGCCAACGCTTCAGCCACCAGCTCTTTTGGCAACGGAGCAACAGCACCACGGTTCATGTTGCTGTCCACCGAAATGCGGATGGGAGGCGGATTTGACGGCGGTGTTCCCGCAGTGTCCACCATGCCGTAGTCCTCCGACACAATGCGCTGCTTGCCGATGTAGCCGCGCGCTCGCGCTTCTTCCAAGGTCATCGGTATGACCGATGGTTTGTTGACCGGCTGTGGTGGCAGCATGACCGGGCCGGGAATCACCGGCTGGCGCAGTCCCTTGGCGTCCACTTTCCACTCCGTGACGACGCGCACGGACTGCCCGTCACACTGCGCCGCAGGCACGGTCAGTCCAGTATGCGAAGCGACGGGCACCCTGATGATGGGCACTGGCACATCGCTGACCTCGCGCTTCAGCTGCTTTGTGCTGGCGTACGCCTCGAAGAAAGGGTCGTTGATTTTGCGCTGCTGCTTGTCACGAACAAATTCGCCGGGCACCAGATGGAGGGTGCAATTGAAGCGGGAGATGACCAGCTGAATAGGCCACCTGTTCCCGTTGAAATATCCCGAAATTGTCGTCGTCTCAACACTTTGTTCGTTGCTCATGCCTCATAAGAACGAACTTTTCGGGAAAGACGCCTTTTTCTTTGCCGTGCTGATAGTACTTGCATCCGTCCTTGCAGGACAGTTTCACGAGCGCGCACGCTTATGCTAGGCCGAGCAACACGGCCTTCGATTGGAAACGTAAACAAGCGCACAGTGCCTGTCAAATAAAATTGGTGCGCGACCGGGCGAACAGGTCAAATCTTCCAGACCCGCTTGAACCATGTCGCGCTGGTTTGAGTGCTCGACCCCAGCAACACGTAGGGCGCGCTGGCTTTCTTCAGAACCACCCCATCCCAGTCAGGCAGATTGTCGCCCAGCGACAGCAACCAGCGCTTGGATGGGTGCGCGAACATCCAGCGTTGTCCGACCAGCCGGGTCAGCTGATAAGCCACCACTTCCCGTTCCGACGTGGTGCAGCGCAGCAAGGACTTTCCGTTGACGGCCAGTGCCTCAAACGGGTGAAACAGACCTCCACGCACTTCGCCGTCGAGCGCTGTCCGGTCAGGCAGTTCCTTGAAAGCCTCCGTGTCTACATTGTGTCCGTACCAGCCCCCGTGCCGGTTTTGCACACAGACTTTGCCCGCGCGCACCGCCAGACACGCCCGGTCGCCAGCCATCTTGGGCTGGACCACCCAGTCGTGCGCGTGCGCATTCGCGATGGTGCGCCAGAATTCCTCAACGCTGGCCGAAGACTTGAACACCCGCCCACGGGTGGGGCGCATGGGAAAGAAGGGCATGGCCAACCCGGGCACAATTTCAATGCGTTCTGTCATGCAGGCAACGTAAACGACCTACAGCCTGAAGTCAACCCTATAATTTACTTCAGGACGTAGACGTTCTTTTCCTTCTTGCCAAATTGAACCGCGCTCCAGTGCGTTGGCATGTAGATGTCCCAGCGCCCATCGTAGCGCAAAGCTGTCCGGTCGCGCACAACGAACGCGCCCACACCCTCCACCACCACACGGGTACCGAACGGCACGTTGCGCGGTGCCGCAATGATGCCCGGACGCACCCGCGAACCGTCTGCTGTTATTCCCAAGGCAGCGCCACAGCACTTTTTACAGTGGCAGTACGCCGAGATGACCTCGCCTGCGAGCGCCTGCGTCGCCAGCAGCAGCAGCAGGAGAATGGTCTTGCCGACAACCAGCGTGGCGAAAGCAGCCGCCCGGAGCGACGGCTTTTCTTCAACAACCACCGCCTTCTCCCGTGCAAAGCCAGCCACCAGCTTGCCCGCCTTGTCCAGCACCCGGACCACGCCGCCGCGCTCCTTGCAATCCAGCCCCTTGCGCCGGGCCAGCCAGCGCAGCTCGTTCAAGGAATAGCTCTTGTTGCGCCGCCACTCTCGCGAAAACTTCCTGTTGGTCAGCCGGTATTTCATATCGCGAGCATACCGAACGACACGCGCTTGTCTACAAACAAAAATGTTCCGGCTTGACACAAAACGTGGAACATTTTTAAGTGCGGCGTGATTACCGATGCCGAAAGCTACCGGCTCAAGAAAAAATACGGAGCCGCGCTGCGGCGCATCATCACGGAAAACACCCCCAGCAAACGCTTCATTGGCTACCTCGGATTGTCTACACGCGCATTTCGCGCCGTCATCACTGCCCAGTTGAAACCTCAATTCACCCTGAGCAACTACGGTCGCATCTGGGCGCTTGACCACGTTGTTCCCGTTTTCCTGTTCGACCAGAAAAACCCGGATGACCTCGCCATCTGCTGGAATTACATCAACATCATGCCGATGCCGCTCCTGCTGAACCGGCTGAAAGGCGTGTCCTTGGAATTCGCACTGCGCGAGCTTGCCCTGCGGAAAACGTGGCCCGCCAGCCATGCCGTGGCACCGCTCAAGCAGAGACTTGTAGACTTTGTGGAATCCCTCCACAGCCACCATTCGACAGCGACGCCCGAAGCATTACAGCGCGCGCTAAATCTTGGTTGACTCCTGAAAAAATTCTGTTCTTTTCGTCGGCAGTGCAATCCGCACACCCGGTCGAGTGGTCCCCGCCGAACCACCGGCTGAATCAGAATCGGCGAGAGAAAGAACGACAGTATGAAAGCAAACGACACATGGGATGCCCGCATCAGCGCGGCAGCCGAAGCCCTCCAACTCAGCAGCCCCAAAATCCTCACTGACAAGCTCAACTCAATGGGCGTGCTGGAAAACCCAAACGGTCTGAAAACGCTCGACAACGACACATTATTCAAATTCGGTGACCTGCGCTCCGCGTGGCCCGACATGCCGATAGTGCTGCTGCGCGCAGCGATGCAATGTCTACGCCCGGCCAAACAGGAACAGTACGACAAACCAGACGAGCGCACCCTGCAACTGCGAGAGCTGGGCCTCAAGGTGAAGCTGGAAGATGCAGACTCGGGCGTCCTGCTCAACCTGTACGTGCCGGACAAGCCGAACGACCCAGTGACCAGCGCGCTGCGCAAACGCTTCGGAACAAAGCCCGTCATTGCCTACGGGCTGGACGGCAAAGTGGCCGTAGCGGAAACGATGGAATACGTCTCAGGACTGGAACAGGGCTACCCGCCCGCTGAGTCCATCATGGTTGGCGGCAAGCTAGCCAAGCTCTGGCCAGTGGGCGTGCAACCCTTGGTGATGGTGGAAGAAGACCCGCTGTATCAGGATTGCCCACTGCGAAACGGGTGCTCCACGTTCAACTTCCGCAACTGGACGAAGGTCAGCCTGCGCTGCCGCCAGTTGTGCCGCGTCATCCTCCTGCGCGGGGACATCAACCCGGAAAACAAAGAAGCCACCATGCGCCTCATGGAGCGTGCTCTGGACTACAACCTTCTCAGCGACGCCTACCCGGAAGCCGAACTGGAACTCCGCGAGCTGGAAGCGAAAAATGAGGCTCCCAAGATGATGGTGCCGCTCGGCACCACCCCGAAGACGCAGAATCCGTTTGGTGTCCGTCGCCAGTATTAACCTCAACCACCGGGGCGCAGGTGAAAATCTACTATCCGCCGAAGTGGCCGGGCAGCGAATTCCTGCTTGGCTACAAAGGCAGCCAGTTTGACGACAGCCTGCGCCCTCAACAAACCCAACCTATGTTCAACTCCCACAGAAACGACTACCTGATGGCCGTCAACAATTTGTCGGTCGGACTCAACATGCCCACCGCCCTGACAGGCGAGGATGTCCACGGATTGCCACCCTACCACCGACGCCGGGCATTCCTTGTAGACGAATACCCAGCCTGCCCGGGAAGCTGGATGCGCAGCAGCGGGCGCGTCAAATCCTACTTCGTCGCTGTCATCCCCGGCAACGGCCTCTGGTTGGACTTCAACCCGAACGCCGGGCACACCAACCACCAAGCCATCGTCATCAGCGTGCAGGGCGTCAACGCCATCACCGGGCTGCCCTGCAAAGACCCGCAGCTTGAGCAGTACCGCGACGAATGCCCCAAGCACAAGACCGCCTTCGGCGCTGACCGGCTCTGCAAGGAGTGCGGATTCAAGTGGCCCAAGCAGAACTACCTGTCGAGCACCGGGCAGCCACCCGGCCAGCTTTGGCTCGATGGCTTCCGTGCGGAAGACGGCGTCATCCGCCAGTACGTGTTCAGCGAGCAGGCCATGCGCGGTGTCGCCGCCGCCATCATCGGTGAGGACCGCGTCTTCGCCATCGGCATCTCCTTCTTCCTGTCCCAACAGCCACGCCCGCAAGAGCCACGCACCCTTGGGCGCAGCTTCGGCAGCAGCGTGATGATGAGCTACGGCGGCGGCATCGAGACAAAGAACATGTCACTCGCAGAGCCACTTAATGCCTTTGAAAGTCCTGTTGCCTGCGCCAGCATCAGCAGCGCCACGTATTCCAAGAGTCTAAGCTACGAGAAATACGAACGCAGCGCGCCCACCAAGGGAAGCATGGGCAGGTTGATGTGCGCTCCCGGGCGCGAGGTCAAGAAGCTGGAGGTCGCGGCTGGAGCCAAAATCGACCAGCGCATCTACGACGACCCGAACGGTCTGGAGTTCTGGCAGACGGAACCGGAAGGTCTGGTCGTCATCAACTACGTCACTGAAGAGGACGCCCAGCGCATCATCGAAGCGGGCAAGGTGGACGTGAAGGGCAGCCCTGAAGGCTTCCTGACCAACATCCCCGTGGGGAACTCGTAGCATGGACCCCCTTGCATCCGTCCTTGAAGGCGACAGTTTCACGAGCGCGAACGCTTATGCTAGGCCGAGCAACACGGCCTTCGATTGGAAACGAAGACAATAGCTCCCCTCGAAGCTCCCAGAGCCAGTTCAGCCCGGCGCAGGTGCGCCGGGTTTTTTAGTGCGCGTGCAAGCCCGTTGACATTGAGTCAAAAAAGTGCCTGAACATGTCCTCGGGAGTCGGCGGCTTGGCCACGGCCGGTACAGCCTGTGGGGGCACCACCGGAACCACAGCTGGTTCGACGGCCGGATGAAACTCACCGAAGCGACCCAAGCGCCAGTTTGGCTGGCAAAGTTCGCACGTGCATTTGTTATCAACGCTGTCCACGTAGACAATATGAAGTGGGGCTGTAAACTTTGCAACAAGAAAGTTGCATAAAGTTTACAGCCCCAAAAGAAGGTCAACCCATTAGCCCGTCAGGAACAGTTGCCAGTCTGGATGCTGCGCCCGTATGGCGACGCAAGCAGGCAGCGCTTTCGGCTCGCTGGGCAGCCTGAGCAGCCGCAGACCGGCTTCCTGCGGCGTCTTGTTCGACTTCTGGTGATTGACCGCCTTGTCCGACCAGACGAGGTTCGTCCACGCGTCACGGCCACCCCGGCTGCGGGGCAGCACGTGGTCAAGGTTGCCCTCTTCCGGCTGGAGCATGCGCCCTGTGTACTGGCAGCGGTTGCCGTCGCGCTCGCGAATGGAGCGGGTATTGAGCTTCGGACGGTGCTTGGGCATCTTGGCGTACTGCGCCTTGCAGATGACCGTGGGCACCCGGACAGGTCCGTGCATGGTCTTCAGGCTGTCCTTGCCCTCGACCGGGAGCTTGACCCAGTCCTCCCACTTCACCGGGCGCATCTCGTTGGTGTCGATGCCAACGCAAGCGCCCCGGTACAGGTCGCACATGGCCTGCTCGGCGCTTACAGTGCCAATTGCTTGCCAGTTGCGGTTTAATACCAGCACTCTGTTGTCCAAAACTGATTGTGCATTCATAAATTATTGAGTGACACGAGGCTGCACCACACCGCTTAGTTGCGCGCACTTTTTTAGTTTCGTGCTCGCTGAACTTGAAGCCGTGTTTAAGCCCAAACGACGCATTGCAGCGCGCATGCTAGGAATCCGAACGTCTGACAGCACACGCACAATTGCGCTTACTGGCAGGCAATTGAACACTTTGTATTTTCGCATACCTTAAACAAGATGCCGCTGGTGTCTGTTCTCTGTTAAATCAAATGGTGGGCGCGGAGGGACTTGCACCCCCAAGGCTCTCAGAATCTCATTCTGAACCCTCTTCTATTCGGGCTAAACCACGCGCCCATGACTGCGTTCTATACCGTGTGCTATTCAGGTATCCCGGTGGCAAGACAAAATTGCTGCACGAAATTCAGCCGCGCCTCGACGTGTTCCTGCGCCGCAAAAAAGTGCTGCACGACGTGTTTGTCGGAGGCGGCAGCGTCGCGCTGCACGCCGCCACGCTCTACCGCGACATGCCCCTGCGCCTGAATGACCTGAACCCCCAAATCAGCTGCTTCTGGGAAGTCGTGTGTGGACAATGCGACGGACTCGATGAACTCTGCGAGCGCATTGAAACTGCCGTGCCCACCGTGGACATGTTCAGGCACGTGCAGGAGCAGAAAGCAGCCCAAGCATTGCCGGTAGACCTAGCTTTTCAAGCTCTGTTTCTGAACCGGTGCAGTTTCTCGGGCCTGCTGCACGGCAATCCCATCGGCGGCTGGAACCAGCTTTCCAAATGGACCGTCGACTGCCGCTACAATGGCAAAAGGCTGGCAAAGGAACTGCGCGCCGCCCACGAACTTTTGAAGGACAGGACAAAAGTATACAACGTCGAAGCATCCGCCTACGTCAGCGCCATCAAAAACGAGCCTAAATATCTCGACCCGCCCTACTACGACAAGGGCAGCAGCCTCTATCCAGTGAGCATGACCGTGGCGGAGCACGCCCGGCTGGCTGACGCTTTGAAGACTTCCAGAAACTGGCTGGTCAGCTACGATGACTGCCCCCCGGTGCGCGCTCTGTATGAGTGGGCCACCGTGGCAGAGGTGCAGGTGCGCTACTCCGTGCAGGGCGCGAAAAAAAAGTGGCGCGAAAAGAGCGAACTGCTGATTTGGCATCGAGGAATCTGACCATGCGCCATGTTACCATGCGTTGTCCTCGCGTTGGAGATAGGCGAAGAGCACACGCTCCGCCAGCTGGCACGCGTACACGCACGTAGTCGCATAGCCGTCGCGCCACACGAGGAGCATCTCAGTTTCCATGCGTGGACCCTCCAGCACCTCACCGTCGGGTGCGCGGACTGGCTCCAGCCAGCTCCCAGCGCGTGCGAGCACGAGCAGGTGCAGGAGGCGCTCCACGTCGTCAGGGTCGGGCATCACGCGCAGCCCGACCTCGCGGGCACGCTGTTCGGTTTGTTGCAACGTCTTCGTCGTCTTCATTTGCATTTTTTGGGGCTAAACCACGCGCCCCTGATAAAGAGTTGCTGCATACAAATCAAAATAGCCATTTAACCGATTGGCAGTTCCTCCGTTGATGGTCGCTTGCGTGTCGGTATAGGCAGCTTTCCTCAAATTTTGCACAGTTGCCTTAACGCACTCGTCTGCATCCAACTCAACACTGGAAATAGGAAGCACCAGCAATGCGTTCGACTGCACCACGTAAAGCCAGCCTTCAAAAGAAACGCCCAGCCCTGTAGCCAGTCCAATGGCTTTTTCTACTTTCGCCATCGTAATCAGCCACTCGCCTGAGTACTCGTCAAAAAACATGTCTAAATCAGCGTCGTAACGGCACTTAATCTCGACCAAAGAGCGCAGTCTACCACCCTCAATTACCAACCCGTCCACAGCTAATGGCATCTTCTTGTTTGTCTCCACAAACTGAACTTCAGGATGGTAGCGCAAGTAAAGCTGGACGGCCTTTCGTTCATCCAGCAAGGATTTGACACCTTTCGGCGTTTTGATGTCCATAAAATGGTTGGCTCGGCAGGGGTTGCACCCGCATATCTCGGCTTATGGTTGGCCGTGCGGGACTCGAACCCACTACCCGACAATTATGAGTTGTCCGCTCTGCCTGTTGAGCTAACGGCCAGCCTGTAATTCTCAGCCCACTTGACGCCAGACCGCTGCCTGTTCCGACAGGGTTCTAGTCGTAAATAAACCTCTCTCCTGCCACAAACTTCTAGCGGCACTTGGTAACATTCCCCATTATCAGGACAGTAAACAATAAAGCAGTCAATAGCACCACGGTAGTCACGGGTTTTGCCCGTGAATCCGCTGTTTTGCACTGTGCTCTGATAAGGCGCGAGCCGTCGTCTACAATGAAGTCATAGCGCTGGTTGTTCCCGAACGGAATCGACACAGCAAAACCAAGACTAAGCAGTCTGGCCAGCACAAAGCCTTCAGAGCATTCACCGATTGCTTTCGGATTCACACTCCAAAGAACAGCAAAAATGGCGGAGGGTGCAGGCTTCGCTCCTGCGCTGGTTTTACCCAGACTCCCGGTTTCCAACCGGGTGCCTTACTGGACTCGGCCAACCCTCCAAAAATCAAAGCAGTTTCATTCC
>Ga0315294_10002427_pt1 | contig 20379 bp, 31 predicted proteins | sample YL17G13_40_MG_FD_203626 | JGI IMG/M metagenome (GOLD analysis project Ga0315294, IMG submission 203626) | Sediment microbial communities from Yellowstone Lake, YNP, Wyoming, USA - YL17G13_40 | ecosystem: Environmental > Aquatic > Freshwater > Lake > Sediment | place: USA: Wyoming | collected...
AGAGATCTTCTCAAAGATATACAGATTCAGTGGGATAGGATGCAGATATATCATCAAGTGGAGCGTAGCCTAGAGCACCCCATTGTAGGTGCAGCAGCCGAATTATATGGAAACTACTGCACGGTTTTAAGTCCCCTCCACAATTCTACTTGTTGGGTAACTTCTGATAGCCCTACATATCAACGAGAACTAACTAAGCTGCTTGATAGAATTGGTGTAGAGGAAAGCATATTTGATTGGGCATATTCTACAGGAACTTATGGTGACTTGTTTATAAAGATAAATGGGATTCCTGGTAAAGGTATAATATCTGTAGATGATAATGAACACCCGCTCATGACTAGTAGGGTAGATCATGAAGGTGCTTTGATCGGTTATTATAAAGCTCCTTTAGGACAAATTGCTGACGCACAAAAGTTGATACCCCCTTGGGATTATGTTCACTTTAGGTTGCTTGGCGGAAAGAAAAAGAGGCCTAGGTTCAGCGACCCAATGTACACGGAGTTCAGAACGATGCACTTGCTGACTGGTATGGATATCAAGCAGGTGACAACAAAGTATGGTACTTCATTGTTGATGAATGCTTTACCTTGTTATCGAAGGTTAAGATTAGCAGAAGATAGTTTGTTGTTAGCAAGGTTGAGTAGAGGGCTGATCCGTTATGTTTGGAAACTTCGCGTCAGCCACTGTCTTCGTGGAAATACTAAAATCTCTTTGATGGATGGAACAAACCCTACTATTCAGGAAATGGCTGAAATTCCGGATAGGTTTGTTGGAAGGTACGTCTTAACAGTTAATGAGAGTACAAAGCATTTAGAACCTAACAAAATCAAAAATGTTCAGAAAACTCGTCTCAACACTCAACTTGTTAGAGTCTACTTGGATAATGATAAGTATGTTGACTGCACTCCAGACCATAAATTCATGCTGCGAAATGGTTTATACCAAGAAGCCCAATACCTAAAACCGGGCGACAGCTTAATGCCCTATTATCATTGTTTAAGTGCGAAAGGATTAAATGGGTACAAGTTGGTACATGATCCAGGATATAAAAGATATAGATACGAACATAGAGTTGCAGTTGGAAAACTCAAAAGAGGCCAAATTCCCCACCATAAAGATTTTAACAAGCTAAATAACGATCCTTCTAATTTTATTATTTTTCCGTCTCAGAGTGAACATGCTAAGTTTCATCACGAGCATAGTGAAAAGTATGGTTTTGCACTCCTTCGAGGAACTCATCAGACAGAGGAACATATTAGAAATGTTGTAAAAAGTAGAAGAAACAATGGAAAACCTTGGCACAGTGAAGAGACTATAGAAAAGATATCTGCTGCTCATCAAAAGGAAAAAGAAAAGAGGGTTTGCCCTGCTTGTGGAAATACTTTTGAAGTTAATCCTAGTAGCCGGAAGAAGTATTGTAATCTTGAGTGTGCACATATTGCATTGCTGCTTCCACGGGAAATAAGAATTTGTGGTTGTAGCTGCGAGGGAACCTTCGAGTGTAAGGTAGATAGTAAAAAGAGGTTTATTCGAGGGCACAACAATCGAGGAGAGAACAACCCCCATTATGGAAAAAGTTATCCTGCTTGGAATGAAGGATTAACAAAAGAGACAGATGAGAGGGTTGCATTAAATGCAGAAAGAATGGCTCAAACTAAACGTGCTAAAGGAGTTGAAAAAAGGAAAGCTCAACTAGTGGAATGTTTGCTTAACCACAAAGTTGTTAGAATAGAGTGGTTGAAAGAGAGAGAAGATACTTATGATATTGAGATAGAAAATACCCCCAACTTCCCACTTGAAGCTGGAGTGTTTGTACATAATAGTTCGATGGAAGCCGTAGGTGAACTGGTTGATCAATACTCAACTGTTCTTCGAGAGGCGCGGGCACTAAATACTAGGTCGGATGATCCTGGATTCGAGGAAAAGGAAAATCCTATGAGTTGCATAGAAGACATTTTCCTCCCTGTCTGGGACAACGTTGGAGATCTCACTTATGATAAAATAGGTGGTGAAGCAGATATTCGTTGGATTAAAGATGTTGAAGACCTAAGACAACAACTTGCTGCTGCACTAAGATGTCCACTTCCTTTGCTCGGAGCTTACCTTAAAGAAGCAGCTGGTCCACTTGGTAGTGAAATTATTGAGAAAGTAGATATTAACTTTGCTCGTATTGCTCGTAAACTACAACGAACTGTCAGAAATGGGATTAAACGAATCTGCCAGATTCATCTAGCTTGGATGAACATGGACCCTGATCCAAACCTGTTTGATATACAGATGCCTGAGATGAGTACAGCAGAAGAAGAATCCCTCAAAGATTCACTTAACAGCGGGACGGATGTAATAGCTAAGTTTATGAGTATGATGGATGATATTGAAGGAGAGGGTGGGAAGAAGATAGATCGAGTAGAAGTATTTAATTATCTAAATGAGAAGATTCTCAAGCTAGAAGATTTTGATCTTACCGAATTTATGACCTCTATTGAAGCTATTCCTGAATGTAAACGAAGAAGTGAGAGGAAAGCGAAAGAAGAGAAAGCTAGAGGAATATTAGAGAAGGCTCGAGAGGTAAATAGTAAAAAAGGCGGAATAGAACGAAAAGGGCCTCAGTTTGATACTGATTTGTTCTCTTATGTTCCAACAACAATTTATGATGGAAATGGTAAGTTATATGAGAATAGAATAAAGAAGTTTAGGGGATGGTTAGGTAAAGAAAGATGCATGCACGTTTGGGAAAGCAAGTTTTCACAGGTGAAAGTTATCCCAGAAGGTGCTGATATGGATGTGAAGCAAGGTCAAAAATTGTTACCTTTTGTGAAGTGAGGTAGGAAGATGACTAAATATCTGATATTGATTCTACTCATTGCTGGTTGTGCCTGTTTGGGTTTACCAACTAAGCCTACTACCCCTATTATTCCAACACCACTAGAACAACTTTGGAATGCAGCCAAACAGAGTAATTGGCTTGTTTCTATATCTATTCTAGGTATTGCTGCTGGAGTCTTTGCTTTAATGAATGGTAGCAAGATTGGTATCCCCGCTGCAATCGCTTCTTGTGTCTCTTTATTTATGACTTTGGCCGTTGCTCGTTTCGCTACGTGGATGGCTGTATGTGGCATAGTAGGTTCGGTTCTTGCTTGTGCTGCAAGTATCCTGCTTAAGAACAAGGCACTATTAGAGATTATAAAGGGAGTACAGTTAGTAAAAGAAGATGGACAATCAAATGCCAAGATAGTCACCAATTTACTGCGAGACAATCAATCTAAGCCAACCCAAAAACTTGTACAAAAAATAAAGGGTGATTTGAAAGTTAGTGGTGAGATATGATATGGGATATATTAGCAATAGCACTTTTGTTAGTAGTTGTGGTTATGGCTGTAGCATGCGTGCTTAAAAAGTTTTGAAATTTTTTGGAAAGGAGACGTAGAATGGGTAACATGCTTATTGGGTTTTTGGTAGGATTGGTAATATATCCAGTCCTGAAATATGTTGTTATGAAACTTCTTGCGAAGATGTAGCAATCAGCTAATAGTTGGCAGTTGGCAGTATAGGGCCGAACAATGTTTGTCAACCCGAAAGCCAATCTGCCACGGAATTATAAAATACGAAAAAAACTATGATCTCCCTACTTGAACAACTACTAGAAAAAGAAGACATCTTCAAGCCCTTCACATTCGAAGAATGGGTTGGTAGAATGATTTCTTCTGGAGTTTGGACTAAGAACATAGATGGCACTTATAGTGCTGAAGGAGATGTAAATTTATCTAATAAAGGTTTAACAAAACTACCTATTAGGTTCAAAGAAGTAGGTGGGCATTTCTATTGTGATCACAACCAACTAACAACTCTCGAAGGAGCTCCCCAAAAAGTGGGTGGTTTTTTTGATTGTAGTTACAACAAACTAATAACTCTAAAAGGAATTGGAATAGTAAAAGGTATAATTTATTGTTCAAATAATCCTGTTCCTGAAAAAGAATTGTTGAAAACAATAGGTAGATAACTGACTCTTTATCCTATTAGGAGCTAAAATAAAAATGCAAAGAGGAGAAAGAAGTAGTGGTGGGTGTAGTTCTACAAATTCTAACGGTGATGACGAGCCTCCTAACGGGTTGGCTTCTAAGTCAAAAGGGGAAGGAGCGTTGGGGTTATCTACTTGGCTTCTGTTCTCTTCCCCTTTGGGTAATTATGGAAGCATACTATCAACAGTGGTTCTATTTTTTAATCAACCCTCTCTATTTTGTGATGTGGGGAATGGGTCTTAAAAATCATTGGAAAGTGAGAAAGGAAGAAACAAATGGAAATTCCTGAACACACCTGTAAGGATGAGTATTATAAAGTAGTGAATAATCAAAGGGAATTCTTCAACTGTGTTAAAGCTGTGTGCCAGATTTGCGGGAGAGAAGCTTTTGTACGGCACCTAAAGGAGTTTGAGTGTCAGGGAGTGGGAACATTTAAAGTAGAGTAAGAAGTGAGGTGAGAGAATGAAGCTTCTAAATAAACTTATAGAAGCAGCAGGTGGTTGGGAAAACCTTCTTTATCAAACTTTGAAAGATATTTGTGATGAAGTAGATCTTTCTGATGTTAATGATGAAACGGTAGAGGCAATAGAAGAGGCTAAAGTCGTTCTCGAAGCTTATGAGGAACGTAGCAAGAGTGTAAAAGAAGCTATAGAAAAGAAGGTGGAGTTTAGATTAAACATTCCTTATACTACTGAGAAGCCTCAAGTTGTAGAAGATATTATTAAGGATGAAAGTAGAACAGAAGTTAAACTAGCTCCTCCTGAAAGTAACGGTCGAGAAGAGATTACCAGAGTTACAGTTTTGCTTCCTGCAAAAGAATCTAAATTACAATCTCAAGAACTTAGGGGGGTAATTAGCATAGATCCAACTATTGGTGATTGCCAAGGGATGCTTCCTATACCTGAAGGCTGCCAAATAGTAAATAGAGATAAGATGCGAATTACAACGAGGACAGGAGCAGAACTTGGTAGACCTCAGATGGATGGTCAAGTAAAGGAATCAGCAAATGTTACTGGCCGTGTTCGAACTGATGGAAGATTTGATTTAGTATTTAAGGATACTAAGTTAGGCGAAGCTTTTATTTGGTATGAAGTAGTAGGAGAAAGAAAGCCTAATGAGCAAGAACTCAAGATGATTAGTCAGTTTAATCCAGATACTGGAAGTTGGGTTAGTTTTGTTGAAGGTTTCGAAGTTGAAGCAAAGGTTGGTATGATAAAAGAATCTAAAGGGCAGCTTCTTGATGCACTGTCAAGAGAGTTTGGTATGCAAATAGTTTCTGTTGCTGTTTTGAAAAGATCCGAGGACAACCCGGAAGAGATTAAACCTATTCCACATATTTTGTTACAACCTGGTGGTTAGAGAGAAGTGAGATAGCATGGTAACTGTAAAGATATCGAAAAGAGAAATATGTACCATACCCAAACTGATGAATTGTATGAGTAAAGCATATCAGATTTTGTTAATCATGTCTTGGGTTGGGTTGAGTGTGTTTGTGTGGGGCCTCTTGTTTTATTGGAGTATGGTTCTTCTGCTTAGTATGGTAGAAGGATATGGAAATATGCTAATGACGAGGAGTAGTTAAATGATCTTTACACCATCTCTTGTATTCCCCTGTGATTGTTGCAGTGAAGGTATAACAGTTACCCCACTGGAAGATACTGAAGACATTTCAGAAGGAGAAGTGATTGTGGAAGAAGATAAAGAACTAAGAGATTGTACAGATTCTCCATTCATCCAATTATCCTTCTGGGAATTTGGTCACAAAACAGAAGGTAGATGGTCCTGGTGGTGGCGTTTGAAAATTGCCTGGCATATATTCAGAACTGGGAAACCATGGGCAGACATGATTATAATGAAAGTGTCAGTCGCGAAGAAGTTAGCTAATCATATCTTGTACGTGATAAGGAAAGTTGAGGAAGAGAAGAAAGTTGTAGAACAACAAGATGTGGAACAACAGGATGGAAAAGAAGGAGAATAACCAATGAAACGCATTCCTCAGAATAAGCCAAATTCAATTAATCCAGATACAGCTTTAGATTATCCGGATTGGTTGCAATATCGGGATTTGATGAACGGAATTATTAGGTTCTATGGTGAGGTGGATGCTGAATCAGTATATTCTTTTCTTCGAGAAATTGATGAGATAAAAAGGTGTAAGATATCAGAAGTTACGCTTTATATAACAAGTCCTGGTGGTGATGTTCTCGATGCGTTTGCTCTTTATGATGCTATAAGAGATTTATCTTCAAGTGGTGTAAAAGTAATAGCAATTGTAGAAGGGTGGGCAGCAAGTGCTGCTGCGATGATACTTTTACAGGCTGCTGATGAGCGATATTGCAGACCATCTACTAGATTCTTATTGCATGAGGTACGAAGATGGGCTTTTGCGGAAGAGAAAGCTTCCGAACTTCAGGATGAGGTTAAAGAAATAAATATGTTGACCAATATGATTGTGGACATTCTGTCACAAAAGTGTAATCGTACAAAGGAGGAAGTCAAAAAACTTATTGAACGTAGAGAAGTTTGGATGTCAGCCGAGGAAGCCCTGGAATGGGGATTGGTGGACAAAATAATATGAAGATTAGTGTTTGTATAGTAACCTGTCCAAGATGTGGCAAGATGCATGATTCTAACGAGCTACACATTTGCTCGGATCTGGTAACCCCTTCTATACTGATGAGTGAGGTAGAAAGCCTTAGGAGAAGGGTAGCAGAGTTAGAGAGGTTACTGAAAAAGAGTGATTTGCATTATCACGCTCCGGAGACAACAGCCTATGGTTGTACCGGGTAGAGGCAAAAGTTAAGCAATCAAACGCAGTTACCCAAGTTGATATTCCTGGAGAAGTAGATGAGTTACTTAAATCTATTGAATAGAATATTGGCGAGTGGCGTGAGCGAGCTACCAGATTGGGTAGTCAAAGAGGCTCTTGGACCGTGCGTCCGGAATTGCAAACCGGTTTTTGTGGGCAGGATACTATCTGATTATTATTGATTTATTAGCCCTAAATGGAACCGTAAGATTTGTTTGTTGATTATTATTAAGTCTCATCGCTCACGCCTCGCCATTTTTGGAGAAGAGAAGAAAGAAAATGGAATTATTACTTGAAAAGTTGATGATAGATTCTAAGGTAGAGGAGGCCATGAAGAATAAGCAGGAACTTCGTAAAGAAGTTCGTAAAGAACTAGCAACAATGCTTTCCGGGTTTGAGTTAGAAGCAGCTACAAAAGCTGTTGTATATCGTATATTACGATACTATCCAAATTTTCCTGAGGATTATACTGGTTGGACTCCAGAAAAAGACAAATCAAATTGGATATCTCTCGTTTGGGATTATTGTCCTAAGAAATACAAGCCAAAGCATGAGAATTATAAACCAGATGCTCGTGAGCAAATAGAATCCGCTTATGAGATATATAAAGAGTCATTTGATGCTGAACCTCTATTGAAATTATTGAAAAAATACCCTGAAGCAGCAGAAGAGTTGAGGATAGAAACAGTCAAATTTCTGAAGGAAATTGGGATTAAGAAACTATGGCGCTTAGGTAGTACTAAAGGAAGAAAAGGTGTTCTTTCATACACATATGATCTGAAGAGGCTCCGTGCTTCGCTTGAAAGTGAAGAAGATATTGAGCTTACTTCTTTATATAGATGGGCGAGCAGGAAAACATTTTCTTTGCCTATTACTCCAGAGGTAGAAAAAAAGATAATAGCCTCGGATGATACGGCTAATTATGAAGACCATAGTAGAGATCCAATAGATGAATGTGAGGTATTATTAAGGGCATAAGGTTTAAGGAATGTTAGGAAGGAAAATGAATATCAAACTAAGAGAAAGAAAAAGAGCAGTGCTTAAAGATCCGGAAGTGAAAGCTACATTTAAGATTCCAGAATGTAATCTTGTTTACATGAAGATAGATGTTGAAGGTTTGACCACTTTTGTGAAGCAGGAAGGTAAAGAAGAACAAATACCAGTGAAAGTTAAGATACCAGATGGAAAACTTCCTGTCCTCTGTTTGAATACTGGAAGCACCACGTTTATGAAGTTGGATGAAAAAGTGGAATTGGTTGGGTTAGAGGTAGTTGAGATTCTTGAGTAGAATAGTGGGGCCGAAAGATGATCCTCACAGAAGTTAGAAATAGGGCACAGCAAATGGGAATTAACATCGGTAACAAAGGTATGGCTGAATTAGTCCATCTTATCCAGACTAAAGAAGGAAATAGTCCTTGTTTCGGTTGGTCGGGTGGATATTGTTCTCATAAGGATTGCTGTTGGCAGAGCGATTGTTTAGGGAGAATTGGTATTATAAAAGCTTCACATATTATTGAAATAGTAGAGTAGATGGTTAGAATTCTTATTAAAGAAGATTATTGTTCTAAGTGTAATGGAATTCTTATTCGTGGTATATGGGATTCAAAAGTAGGAAAAGTGATAGATTGGTGTCCAACTTGCAATCCAGATAGAATAAAAGATTGTACTATATATGAAGGGGAAGATGATGAAAAAGCTCAGCAAAAATAAATCTTGGTTGCTAACATCATTTTTGCTTATAGGTATGGTTGGACTTGTAGTTTGGAATTGTTTTCTGGATCAGAGCTTGTTAAGTTTAAAGCAAGAGATAAAACTTGTAGATCAATCTCTTGTAAAAGAAGTGACTGGAATTAATGAAAATGTTATTGATCAGGTAACTGCAATTGTTGAGGTTATAAATAAAAAAGTAACTAATCTTTCCGACTTTACTATTCAGCAGCATAATGCTACTTTACAATTGATCAGACTTAATTGGGAAGCAATAGATATTGTTAATAGTAAAATAGTTGATCCCAACTTACTCCCCAAGCTGGCTAAGCAAATAACTCCTTCTATTGTTAAGATAGAAGTTCACCTTGGATTTGATGAATTTACAGGAGGAGAAATAGGGTGGTCTGGTTCTGGTGTATTTGTTGCTCCTGATCTTATACTTACAGCGGGTCATGTTGTTGACAGAGTTATGATTGAGCAGAATGCCGATCCAGAATATATTTGGAAAGTTGGACTTCCTATTGTTGTAAAGCTGGTAAATGGAACGGAACTTAAAGTCGTAGATGTTTATCAAGTTGATCATAGCCTAACCGATTTAGGACTGTTAAGAGTAGAAGTTCTAAATGATGTAAACAAGCCTACTCCTCTCACATTTGGTAAAGTGAACGTTGGAGAACAAGTTTTTGCGATAGGTGAACCATACGGGTTGTTTCCTTCAGTAACATCTGGTATTGTTTCAGCTATAGATGTAAATGATCCAGAGGATTTCTTTGGCAAGGCCAATTTGCTGCAAACGGATTGCCCAATTAATCTTGGTAATAGTGGTTGTCCTCTAATAAATATGAGGGGAGAAATTATAGGCATATGTGTTGGAGCAATTAGGCCAGCAGATGGTATTGGTTTCTGTGTTCCAGCAGATATTTGTAAACAGGTTATTGAATTGTATAATGCAGAATGTGCATTTAAGAGAGAATGTGAGAAATAAATGCGAAAGTGGGATTTGTTAGCTATAGCTTGGTTGGTTGGAAAGTTGGTAATTGATACTTTAGTGATTGTGTACCTATTTTACCGGCTTCAAAATGGACGGGGCAGTTAATAAATAATTATGATTCCCTTACTCGAACAACTACTAGAAAAAGAGAACATTTTCAAACCCTTCACATTCGAAGAATGGGCTGATAGAATGGTTTCTTCTGGAGTTTGGACTAAGAATATAGACGGCACTTACAGTGCTAAAGGGGATGTAAATTTATTTAGAAAAGGTTTAACAAAACTACCTATTCAATTCAAAGAAGTAGGTAGTGATTTCTATTGTAGTTACAACAAACTAACAACTTTAAAAGGAGCTCCTCAAAAAGTAGGTGGAAATTTCTATTGTAATTACAACCAACTAACATCCCTAAAAGGAGCTCCTCAAGAAGTAGGTGGATCTTTCGATTGTGATGACAATCAACTAACTTCTCTCGAAGGAGCTCCCCAAAAAGTAGGTGGTGGTTTCGATTGTAGTTACAACCAACTAACAACTCTAAAAGGAATTGGAATAGTAAAAGGTGCAATTTATTGTTTAGGTAATCCTGTTCCTGAAAAAGAATTGTTGAGAACAATAGGTAAATAATTATGAATAGCAGTTTTCATGAAATACTATATTTTGTTCAAGCGGAATACAATGAAGGCATAGTTGTTGAGGGGGTTTCTTCCGCTAAATTTACTTATGTAGATACAGGAAAGGTATCCCCAGAAACTTTTGATATATATGTAAAGAAAGATCCTTCTAAGAATAAGAAGTATATTGACTGGATGTGTAAACAACTAACACTTTATCCTGATAAGGAAGGGCACATTCCAGATGTTGTAGTAGTTTTTGATCGTTTAGCTGAAAAAGGGTTAATCAAGGAAAAAGATATCTTTAGGTACGACCTTGAAACGGCAGAAAGAGAAGTGGAGAAAGCTTCAACGGAAGAACAGAAAAAAGTTTATCAAAAGGAGAGAGAAAAGGATGTTGATGTTATAGTAGACACGGAAGCTATTTTGATAATCTCCCCCAGATCTGAAGAAGCAAGTTGCAGGTATGGAGCCGGAACAAAATGGTGCACTGCAGCTACTCGAACTCATAATTACTTTAAGGGTTATGCTGAAGACGGAACTAAGCTTATCTATATTATAGATAAAGTTAAAGATAAGAAGTATGCCGTGGCTGTTTCTTTGGCTGGAGATAAGGAATGCTTTGATGAAAAGGATAAGAGAATTCCATTCTCTACAATACAAAAAGTATTAACCAAAGCTGGGGTTTCAATATGAACCAACTACTCCTAAACAAATTATTGGAAGCCGAGAAATACTTCATCAAGGACGAGTATAAGGCTATAACTGGATTGTCTCGTGAACTATTTGAGCGCGGCCAGTTTGATCTGTGTGAGATTGAACTTGGTAAGCTTCCAACAAAAGAACAGCTTCTTAGAAGTCTTGTTGAAAAATTGAAAGAAAAAAGCGTTTATAAAACCCTTAGGAAGATACAGGAAGGGCAAGTAGATAATGATCTTGTTACAGCTAAGGGACTTAGCTCACTATTGACACATGCAATAATAGAGGTAGAGCAAGGGAATACTGAGAATAAGATGTTAATTCCGAGCATCCTTGAAAAACTTAATGATGTAATTTACAACGTTTTAAGTCAAAATAAATAAAGGGGTAAAGATATGAGTACAGGCAATGATCAAATATTTGAGAAATTGGTAGATAATTTTACTAGTGTAGAAGCAGACGAGAATAAGAATGTGGATGAACAAAACTCTGAAGAAGTAGATGAAAAGAAAAAGCCTCCAATGTGTAAGAATTGTAACAAGAAACATTGGCCTTTCCAGAAGTGTTCTGCTAAGGAATCAACAGTAGAAGAAGATGCTGAAGCAATGGGAGAAGGCAAATCTCCTGTTAAGGAAATGAAGAAATTGTCTGATAGGGAGAAGTTGGATATAGCTCTTGAATTGTTAGATAATGCACAACTTAAGGATTTTGAGGGTGAATGTAGAGATCAAGAGATGGCCGAACCACCAAAGCTTGGGATGAAACCATTGCCCAAAGAAGAAAATAAAACTGAAGAAGGTAAATCCCCACAACAGGGTGACAAAGAAGCAACTCAAATAAAAAAATTATCTGAAGAAGAGGAAGATAAAACTATAGTAGATGAAGGATTTAAAACGGATTTGAAAAACAAAGATAAGAAAGCAATTCAGCAGAAAATTGGAGCAATTACTGATAAGTTGCTCGCAGGTGAAAAACTTACTCGTTCAGAGTCGGATTATTGGGATGTTTATCATGCTGAGGTTTCCAAAATTACAGGAAAGTAGGGAAGAGGATTAACATGGATAACTTCTACGATATCTATGAAAGAGCTACTGAAGAAGTAGATCCTGAATACGCTCTAGCAGAAAAGCTTGAAGCAGAGATCAAAGGTAATATAGAAGCTCTTGAAGCTGAATGCTGGTTTGATGATGAAATTCTTTACAATGTTGATAAAGTGATGACTTGGCTTCGAGAACATCAACCCGAACTCTACAAGAGAGCTTTGGCAAATCCGGAAGTAATAGAAGGTAAAGATGAAGTAAGTGATGCACTCAAAGCTCTAGGTTATATGAAAGAATGGACTGACATGGAAGAAGATGAATTGGAGACACCAGAGGATGTAGAGCGTTGGAGAATAGCTACGGGTTATTATGGTAAAGAGGAATGATGGACACATCGACAAATATTTATATTGAAGACATAAATCCAGTTCTAAATCCTTATCAATTATGCCGCGATAGTGGAACATTAGATTTCTGGGATGATCCTACTGAAGACATTTATACATTCGAAGATGGAGAAGATATTCTTCTAGAAGATGATGAGGATGAAACAAATTAGGATATGGCTGAAGTTAAAACTTTTGAACTTCTTGTTGATGAGCAAGGATGTGCAACGAAAGGACAGGAATCCGGGTTAAAAGCGGTTGTTGATAGGCTTGCTCAAGTAGAAGTTATTCTTAGTCAAATGCAGATTCAGTTGAATGAAGTTAGAGCTAAAGTTGATAATGTGACCGTGGGAAAATTAATACTAGCCAATGATTTTTGAGGAGACAAAACATGGCAGATAAATTGTACAAATTAGGTGAAGCAATTGATTTGAATTATCAAGCTCCTAATAAGCAGACGGGTCAAACAATTATTGCAGAAATCTTTACCCCGGATAAAGTTAAAGATTCTGGCTTTCCAGATGAGACGTTGGTTGAAGTTGGAGCTACAGGAACATATCGTGGTGATTTTACACCTGATGCCCAAGGTACTTGGCAAGTGCTTATGCACAAGGCGGATGGTGATGGCCAGGTAGCTAAGAGCTTTTCGGTAGGTGCAAAGAATATCCAAGATATTTATATTGATACGGCTAAAGATACAACTGTAGCAAAAGAGGCGACTGTAGCTAAGGATTCTACAGTAGCAAAAGATTCTACGGTAGCCAAGGACGCTACGGTAGCCAAAGACAATACCGTCGCTAAGGAAGCAACACTTACTATGCTAGATGGCGAAATTGATACTGCTAATGCCGCGATAACAACTGTTGACGGCAAGGTAGTAACCGTTGATGGTAAAGCCGACACTATTATTACCAAGATTGATGCTATTGATACCAAGGTATCTTCACTAGATACACCCCCAATGGCTTTCTGAGGATAGAATAGAGATGAAAAAAGTCTATGGAATATCATTTAGCTTATCATCCTTCGAGCGCGGTTTATGGTTCGATAGTGATGAGCGGTTATACACACCAAAGGGTTGGGGCGTACGATTTAATATAGTTGCCGGTAAGATGATGTGGCCAATGGAGAAATTCTGGATAAAGAATCAGAACCCGTGGGGTGGTGGTGAAATTTGGTTCGTGATTCGTTTACCATTTTTGATATCTCCATTTCTTTCAATATCATTAGGTGCTTTAGGTCTTTATATTGGCTGTAAGACATTTCTTTGTAGACCCGAACATCTTGATGTGTCTCGTTATGGTAAATGGTTAAAGCCTGAAGAATGTGGAACGGATGAAGAACCCGCAGAGTATTTACAGCCATCGATGACCTGGCGAATAACTAGATGGAAATAAGATAGTATGGCGTTAGCAGTTACAACAGATTTGGTGCGTCTTACTGATGCTGAGGCATACGCCAGTCCACCATGGTATAAAATTGGGGTGACAGCCCCAGTAACAGAACCTGACTTCTATGTGCAAGGTTATAACTGTATTAGTCTTGGGATATCTGCCGCCGCAACTAAAGGCATGGTACTTGATTATGGAAGTGGAATAGACTTTACATCAGGAGCACATAAAGACAAACTGATTTATATTTGGATGAAGTCTAATACACCTGGGTTGTGTGCAACCCGTGTTAATGGTGGGATGAGAGTCCGATTATGTACTACTTCACCAACTGCTGATTTTCGTGAGTGGTATGTAGATGGATCTGATACATTAGTTGCTATTGAAGGATGGATTTGTTATGTGATTGATCCACAATCAGCCGGAACGGCGACTACAGGTAGTTATAGTGCGGCGAGTGTCCGTTATTTTGGCGGAACAATGACTACAGTTGCTTCTGCAAAAGGGCAGAACCTTGGTATTGATGCAATTTATTACGGACGCGGCGAGTTATATGTTAGTGGAGCAGTTGCAACAGCAGGACAAGGGTTTAAGGAAATTGCTGACGCGGATTATGGTACACCTGTAAACCGTTATGGAATTATAACGGTAAAGCAGGGAATTATTTTTGTCAAAGGCAAAATTATTATTGGACATGCAACTGCGAATACAGTATTTAGTTCTTACAATGAAACAGTTATTTATGAAACTCCAAGTTACAAATCTGCAACAAATGTTGTTAAGTCTATTCCTGACGCATCAGTTGGTGGAACTGTGGGTGCAGATGGACTTACTTCGTACAATGGGTTAGCGTTTGTTGGAGGTTCTGGAACAACAAGTATTGATTTCGGAGTAATTGTTGGAACGGATAGTGGGCGTTCAGGAACTTCTTTTAACTGTGTAACTAATTCTGGTTTGACTACGCCGGCAAAAACTTTGGCAACTATATGTGCAAGTGATGCAGCGATGGCATTTAGTATTTATGGCTCCAACTTTATTGGTTTTGAGGGAACAGTTGATTTATATGGTACGAATTTGACTGGTGATGACTGCTTTGCAAATACATTTAATGGGTGTGGTCAAATTCGTTCTAATATGGAGATGCGAAATCTTAATATTCTAAATTCTTTGGTTACAACCGGGGGATATCTTTGGGAATCAACATCTAATATTACTAAGAGCTTATTTGTGAACAATGTGAGGGGTATTGAACATCCATCGGCTACAGGTTCGCCATTTAGTTATGACACTTTAATTTTCAGTGGTAATGGTTTTGATATTAACAATACATCAGGCCAAGCAATAACTATAGGTAAAAATAATGGTGCAAATCCTTCAACATACACAGGTTCTGCAGTTACCTTTACAGGTTCTGTTACTTTGACTATAACTGTTAAAGATGAAGCCGGTAATCCAATTGTTGGTGCTTTCGCTTTTATTGACCAATCTCCCCCTGAATCGCCCTATATTATGAACACTCAAACTGTTGCTGGTGGGATTGCTACGGTAGGATGGACTGGTGGTCCAGTTATCGGTTCAACGTGGAGGGTAAGGAAATATGGTTATAAAAACTATAAGCAGTCTATTGATATAGGAGAAGTCAATATTAGTATTCCAGTTACTTTGGTAGTAGATCCTCAACAAACATAAGGAGAATTAAAATATGTCATTAGAAACAAACTTTACAGTTAATTATGGTGCAAAAACAGTAACCCACACAAGTGGTACGGAAGTTTTTACAGTTCTTGCTTTCTTTCAGTGGTTGGCAGCTAAATTTGCTGTTGAAGCACAAATGGATGATGATTACGCATTTGTGTCCGATACACCCCAGGTTTATCGCTGGGTAAATAGTTGGGATATGGGTGATGACGTATCCTATAAATTTCTGAAAAGTGGAGCAGTTGAATCTTCAGATGCTCAAAAACTTTATTCCAACCTGTACACCATTGGTTCCCAGTTTCGCAATTCTATGATTTACATTGTTCAGGATGATGCCGAATTAACTCCTTGGTGGCTTCCGGGCAATATTGATGTTGTTATTAAGGTCAAAAGTGGTGGCACTCTGATTGCTGGTGGATTAGTTACAGTCCTTTCAAGAGACTCAGATGGTCTCTATGACCATAATGATGCTGACCTATCTGCTGGTGGTAGAAATCCTGTTGGTATCAATACCTTTGAAGACCTTAACTATAAGGAAACTGGGGATATTTACCTTGATGTGGATACAGTAGCTAATTTTAATATTGGAAACTTTGCCTACGGTGAAACTTCTACAGCATCAGGTAGAATACAATATATTGATACTCCTAACACCAGACTTTATCTCTGTCAAGTTGAGGGAACATTTGGGACAGGTGAAACAATCGTAGAAAGGGCAACCAGAACAGGATCTAACCTCGATGGTACAGCTACTAATCATACCACTCCTGAGTTCGAGGCTATTAAGGGTTATGATGATATTACTATAACCTTTGGAGACATTAATCGAGACCTTAATAATGGTGCTGGTATGCAACCGTATAAGGTTGAAATTAATTGTGCAGGCAGGACAATGCAACAGGTTTATCAATATCTGAAATATGTTGCTGCCCACAATTCAATCATAACAATAAATTCGGATGAAGGTGAGGAGTATCGTTCAGCACTTGAACCGACCTATACAGAGGTTAAGCAAGCTCCATTTGGGACATTTGCTGGTGGTACTTTCTTTGGTGCAAGAGGTGTTTGGGTAACTAACTATGCAGCAGCAGCATTCCAGTTGACTGATGCTGATGGGGATCAACAACTTCCGCCTAATTACAAGAAAGCATCGGTTTCTCATGCAAGTTTGAGTGGATGTCAGATTCTAATAGCAGAGAGATCAGGAACAGCCCTTATTAAGGACCAATATACAATAGATACGACAACTACTACAACAATAATTGTTCTCACTGATATTAACGCTAATAAAGTTCCTCAAAGTGGAACGCTTAGGGTTGGTGATTGGAAAGCTAATTATACAAGTTTTACTGGTAAAACATTCTCAGGAGTAACTCCCGATCCAACAGGCAAAACTGGTTCTTTGTATGTTCCTCAACTTGATATTCTTGCTGACGCTATATCTGAAGAGTCTGATAATATCATTCTTACGGCAGCTTTTGATGTTAAGGCCAGAGTAAGAAAATATGGATACAAAGATTACACAATGGATACTACTTTCCCAACAACTGGTTTGGCAATTACTCCTATTTTAGCAACCGACCCACAGGCAACATAAGACTATGGAAAATGAAGAAAAGAAACCTAGAGTAGGACCAATGTTAAGGGGACAGGCATGGGTTGAATTACAGGGAGAATTTACGTCTGCTCAACTCTATAGTTTAGCCAAAGAAATTGAAAAGAATTGTGAGGGTTTAGAAAAGAAGAATGACAATTAGATATGATATAACAATTGATTGGTCTTTATCCCCACGAATAATTGAAATTGCTGCTCCCTCGCATGAGATAACTGTACAGGATCTTTATGATACACTAAGACATTTGGGATCGATGCCCGAAGCGATAGGTGAAAATGAAATAGTTGATGGTTCCGGCAAAGAAGTCCTTTCCGAAGATCTCCTTGTCGGTCTTACCATTAAACTTATAAATGCAAAAGTTAAGTTTGAAGATAGGACAAGTCCACCTTGTGTTCTTTGCGATATCTATGGTGGAAATCTTGTTGCTGTGGATGAAAATGATTATTCTATGAATCCAGTAGAACCTTCTAATAATGTAATGGTAACAAAAACTGCATCCAGTTCTGCAACTTTGGTTGATTTCTGGAGTAAGGAAGAGTTGGCCAACGAGGTTGTGGTGCAAGCTCAATCAGTATTATATTAACGAAAAGTGTACTTAATCGATCTTACGGGAATGTAATCAATGGCAGATAAATTATTCAAAGTTGGCGAACCTATTCCAATAGGATATCAAACCCCTAACAAACAGAGTGGGCAGATTATCATAGCTGAGATCTATTTGCCCGGTCCGCCTAAGCACAAAGATAGTAATTATCCTGATATCATATTGGATGAAGTAGAACTCACAGGTACATATGGAGGTGAGTTTACTCCAGATCAGCAGGGTAATTGGCAGGTTATATGCCATCTTGAGGATGGTAGTGGACAGATAGTTAAAGGTTATTCCGTTGGTGGTCATAATATTCATAGCATCGGTGAAAAGTTGGTAGAGGTGGGCAATCAGATAGGAAACATTTCCTCCCCCCCCATGATGTTTTAGAGAGTAGGAAACAAAATATGGCTGAAAATTATCCACCAGGTTGGAGGAGGATCTGGTACAAATCTGGAGGTTTCAAAGAAGGACTAAATGTCACTGTTGATTTCTTAAGCCCTTCCTTGGAGAAGTTTGAAGATTTAGCTCTTGTGGAAGAGAGTGGTGGTAGATACTACCTAGATTTTGAATTTAATGAATATGGGGATTGGATAGGAACCATTTATGAAAATGGTGAGAAGGTTTCTTGCCAAGCTTATTGGATTTATTCCCCAAGTAAAGGTGGTGGGGATCGTGGACCAGGAGTGATAAATTTATGACGAAAGAAGAAAGGAAATGTTTTAACTCCTGCTGGCTCGAGACAGAAAATATTATTACTATAATAGATCCTCACTTCTGTCCTACAGAAAACTTCAAGAGACCTGAAGAAGCTGGTCCACAAGAGATTAAAAGTCTTCTTCAATTTTTGAGGATACAAGTTAGAATGCTTCTTCATGATAAGGAATCTACTGAAAGAGAGCGAAACGGATTAGATAAAATATTACAGGAACATGAAGCACGAAGTTGTGGGTAAAGGGGGTTGTTATGAAGAGGAAAATATTGCCGGCAGAATATAACATGATGAAGGACCACGATCTACTTGTGGAGTTGATGGTTGGTTATGACAATTTGAAAGATGAATTTCAAAACCATTTGAAGCATCATTTTATCGTTACGACAATCGCTTTATCGGCAGCGTTGTCTGGAATCGCTAGCTTTGTCGTCGGAATAATACTTTTACTAGTTAAGTTTAAGGTTGGTTAATAGAGGGGAATAGAAAATGTCACATTTAGCAGACTACGTGGACCGTAATCTTTTCGACGCGGGTGGACACACCCTCAGCATATACTACAATAGAATAGTTCGGCGGGCGGATAGTCATATATGGAACCCGACGAGTAAACTAGTATTACCTGTAGATTCAATAACTTGGGCTGAATCTGTTACAATTTTACAGGAAGAAGGTACTACAGGAGTATTTCCAGTTATAATTTCAAAAGACCTTCCTGCTAGCACATACGATATTGTGATTTATAAGCAGCTTGGAAGTGTTCCACAAAATACTGACGACGTAGAGAGACAGTCCGAGCTTAAGCAGGGTTCAATTTTCGGATTCTAATGTTGAAAATGATACAACTACTTGAACAACTACTAGAAAAAGAGGACATTTTCAAACCCCTCACATTCGAAGAATGGGTTGACAGAATGGTTTCTTCTGGAATCTGGACCAGAAATCCCGACGGCACTTATAGTGCTGAAGGGGATGTAAAATTATTTAATAAAGGTTTAACAAAACTACCTATTCAATTCAAAAAAGTAGGAGGACATTTCTTTTGTAGTCACAACCAACTAACAACTTTAAAAGGAGCCCCTCAAGAAGTAGGTAGGAGTTTCTATTGTTATTATAACAAACTAACAACTTTAAAAGGAGCTCCTCAAGAAGTAGGTGGAGATTTCTTTTGTAATCATAACAAACTAACTTCTCTCGAAGGAGCTCCTCAAAAAGTAGGTGAAACTTTTGATTGTAGGAACAACCAACTAACATCCCTAAAAGGAGCTCCTCAAAAAGTAGGTGGACATTTTGATTGTTATGATAACAAACTAACTTCTCTCGAAGGAGCTCCTCAAGAAGTAGGTGGACATTTCGATTGTGATGGCAATCAACTAACTTCTCTCGAAGGAGCTCCCCAAAAAGTAGGTGGGGGTTTCTATTGTGGTGACAACCAACTAACTTCTCTCGAAGGAATTGGAATAGTAAAAGGTACAATTCGTTGTTCAGGTAATCCTGTTCCTGAAGAAGAATTGTTGAAAACAATAGGTAAATAATTATGATTCCCTTTAGTACTCATAGTGCTGACTCAGAATTGATGGAAATATAACAAAAAAGCATTATTTAGTATTTATTTGAGGTATGGTATGAGTGATTTTGAAAAACTACTTGAATTGCAAATGAAAGTTTCGACTTCTTTACAGGAGCAGTCAAATAGAGATTTGGAACTGTTTAAGAAGCTAAGACGTAGAAAAGTAGGGGAACAATGGATGCCACAGGTTGAAGAAGAGCCTGCGGAGGCTCCTACTAAGGCTCCAACAGAATTTCCACCACCTAAAAAACCAAAAGAGAAGCCTCGTTCTCCAATAAAACCAGACACGGGTGTTACTCCTGAACCGAAAGGATAAGATTATAAAGATGATACAACTACTCGAACAACTACTAGAAAAAGAGGACATTTTCAAACCCCTCACATTCGAAGAATGGGTTGGTAGAATGGTTTCTGCTGGAATTTGGACTAAGAATATAGATAGCACTTATAGTGCTGAAGGGGATGTAAACTTATCTAATAAAGGTTTAACAAAACTACCTATCAGATTTAAGGAGGTAGGTAGAGGTTTCTATTG
>Ga0315294_10002429_pt1 | contig 20375 bp, 16 predicted proteins | sample YL17G13_40_MG_FD_203626 | JGI IMG/M metagenome (GOLD analysis project Ga0315294, IMG submission 203626) | Sediment microbial communities from Yellowstone Lake, YNP, Wyoming, USA - YL17G13_40 | ecosystem: Environmental > Aquatic > Freshwater > Lake > Sediment | place: USA: Wyoming | collected...
AACAAGAATGAGTTCGACTCTTTCTTTTTTGAGCATATGGTAGTGATAAGCGTCTCGGCGAGTTGCGGATGGAAAGGATTGGAATGTAGTTAAAGATTCACAATTGGGTAAGATTTTGATACTTATCTTCCTTTTCTCGGAAAATATTGCAGACGTAACATTATGAAAACCCCAATATGGCAAAATTCGACTTATATCGATAGTTAGTGTGCCATTATAAGGAGTTAACATTAGCTCATAAGTTTCAACTTTCTTTTTCATATTTGCTATTAACTCTTCGGAGAAATCTTCTGGGTCTTTTATATTAATATCGAGCCCATCTATAACATCCGAGAAGAAAAATGTTTGAACGCGGCTGTTTTTATTACCTACCCAACCTCCCATCTGGCCATCAAGAAGCAATTTCAAGGCCATGCCCTTCAAGGTTTCTCTTTTTATAGGCAAAAAGTCTTTGATTTTCCCAAGTCTCGTGATAGGATTTGAATAAAATGTATTGGCCTTAAACTTAAAGATGTTTTTTAACTCGGTAAGAGAATCCTCATGGGCTATCAGCGTATCGAATGCATAATTACCCCATAGAGTTTCATAACATCCTTGAGTAAGAGGGGTAATTGTTACTAAAGGCATTATGCTTGAAGATTCGAGTCCTATGAGGATATTTTTCATTCGATATTTAAAAGTTCTAAAAGTGTTATTTTGAGGGAAGTCGCAATTTTGTGTATATTTATTAAAGAGATGTTTCTCGTGCCTCGCTCAACGTCGCCAATATACTGGCGGCTTAGACCAGATAATTCGGCTAACTTTTCTTGGGTTATCCCCTTGGCGGAACGAAGGTCTTTTACACGAAAGCCAAATTTTTGTAAGATTGTCATGGCATAAGGATATCGAATGACTATTATGCGTGTCCACCAACTATAAGTGTCATTATGAATATTTTTGAAGGGTAGTTATTATGTTTTTTGTGTATAATTGCGACGGCTCTGCTACCGAGTTTAATACAACGATAGAACTGAAAGAGTATATTGAAGACAGGCATGCAGAAAAAGGTGGTTTTGATTGGATTTGTGAAATAAAGGATGATAAAGGAAATTATTATGGATGCAGTTGGAAATTGGAAATTGAAAAGATTTAGAAAGGATTCATAGAACCCCCGGAACAGAGGAAGTATTATTGGTAGGAAAATAAACCATGACTCTATTGGTAACAGGTTCGATAGGTATTGATACGGTTAAGACGCCTTACGGCGTAAGCGAGAATTGCTTAGGCGGGTCGGCGGTATATTTCAGCATGGCGGCGAGTTTCTTTTCGCCGGTAAGATTCATCGGGGTCGTAGGGGCGGACTGCCCGTTTGATTTGACTAACGTGTTTGCGGGCAGGGACATTGATTTACGCGGCCTGGAGGTCAGGCAGAGGAGCAGGACATTCCGCTGGAAGGGTTCGTATCACGACAGCATGAACCAGGCGATAACAGACAAGGTTGAGTTTAACGTTCTTTCCGAAGCCCCGCCGACAGTGCCGGATGTGTACAAGGACAGCAAGTTCGTTTTCCTTGCCAATACGGCTCCGGCTTTGCAGCATAAACTGCTCGAGCAGATTGAGGCACCTTTATTTGTGGCGGCGGATACGATGGACTGCTGGATTAACGGCTGTCTCGACGACTTGAAGAAGCTGTTGAAGAAAATCAACTGCCTAATAATCAATGAGGATGAGGCAAAGGCGCTGGCCAACGAGCATAACGTAATAGCGGCAGGCGAGAAGATTATGGATATGGGGCCGCGAGTTGTGATAATCAAGAAAGGGGCATCGGGTTCAGTGATGTTGGAAAAAAGCGGTGAAAGATTTTTGCTGCCTGCATTTCCATCAACGGAGGTGATAGACCCCACAGGCGCCGGCGACAGCTTCGCAGGGGCATTGATGGGCTATCTTGCAAAGGCAGGAAGAGCGGATTTCGAATCATTGAAAACGGCCATTGCGTACGGTACGGTGGTTGCGTCTTTTGCGATTGCCGATTTTTCTTTGCTCGGTTTATCATCCATAAGCAGAGCGGATATCGACAAGAGGTTTGGGGCGCTGCGGAAAATGACAAACTTTTAGGTAAATGAGCCGTCGGCTGAATATTAAATGCGGGTATTTGTAGCGATAGATATTGATGAAAGGACAAGGGCGGCGCTGGGCAGCCTGGAGTCTGATATTGAAGGCCTCGCAAAAGAAGCGGGTGTCAGGAAAGGCGATGCTAAATGGGTCAGGCCGGAGGCAATACATCTGACGCTGAAATTTCTGGGCGAAGCAGACGACAAAAGCGTTGCCGAAATCTGCAATATAGTTAAAAATGTTGCCTGTAGTTACAAGGGTTTTGAAATTGATATAGAGTCGGTCGGTTATTTCGGCGGCAGAAGCGCTACGGTGCTGTGGGTCGGCACGGGACAGGGAAGCGATGAACTAAGGCGGCTGCAGAAAGACCTTGATAGGCAGCTTGGTGAAGCGGGCTGGCCGATGGAGACAAGGGAATTTGCAGGCCACCTGACGCTTTGCAGGATAAGAAATTCAAAGGCAGGAGAGAAGCTGGCGAAAATCAGTCAGCAGTATAAGGATTTTAAGCTCGGCGTTATATCGGCTGATTCGATTACGGTTTATCAAAGCGAGTTGAAACCCGAGGGGCCGGTTTATACGGTGCTCGGAGATTATAAGTTAGGATGAAAAGGAAAAGTTGAAATACTGGATTTAGTTTTAATTTTTGGAGAAAGTAAAAAATGGCAAAAGTAAAACCCTCGAAACAGGAACCAAAGGCGACCAGCAGGGAAGCCGCTCTGCAAAACGTTATCGCACAGATAGAAAAGCAGTATGGCCAAGGCGCCATTATGCAGATGGACGAGCACAGTTATGCGAAAATCGAAGGCATACCGACCGGCTCATTGTCGCTTGACATGGCACTTGGCGGAGTGGGTATCCCGCGAGGCAGGGTTACCGAATTGTTCGGCCCGGAGTCGTCGGGTAAAACAACGCTTGCACTTCATATCATTGCAAATGCCCAGCGTAAAGGCGGCGTTGCGGCATTCATCGACGCCGAGCACGCACTGGATACGACATGGGCAAAACGTCTTGGTGTCGATGTCAGCTCGATGCTTGTGAGTCAGCCGGACACGGGGGAACAGGCACTTGATATAACCGAGATGCTGATACGGTCGAATTCGGTGGATGTGATTGTTATCGACTCGGTGGCGGCATTAACGCCCAAGGCAGAAATCGAAGGCGAAATGGGCGCTTCGCATATGGGGCTGCAGGCAAGATTGATGAGCCAGGCGATGCGGAAACTTACCGCCATTATCAGCAAGAGCAAGACATCGCTGATATTTATAAACCAGATACGCATGAAAATCGGCGTGATGTTCGGCAATCCTGAAACGACTACCGGCGGCAAGGCACTGAAGTTTTACAGTTCGATCAGGATAGACGTGAGGCGGCTTGGAACAATAAAGGAAGGCACTGATTCCATCGGCAGCAGGGTCAGGGCAAGAGTGGTGAAAAATAAGATTGCGCCGCCTTTCCGCGAGAGCGAATTCGATATTATGTTCAACAGCGGCATAAGCTATGAGGGCGATTTGATAGACATGGGCACGGAAGCCAATATCATTGAAAAAAGCGGGGCGTGGCTGAACTACGGCCAGATTCGACTTGGGCAGGGCAGGGAAAATGCCAAAAAATACCTCGCTGAGAATAAAGAGGTTTGCCTGGAGATAAAAAATAAAATCCTCGCGGCCAAAGGCGTAACCATTAATAATTGATTATTTACGGGATTAAACTTTGAGTAACTTTTAGGAAGCAGATTGTGTTAACAGCAAAACAAATCAGAAGTGGCTTTATTGATTTTTTCAAAAGCAAAAAGCATGTATTCGTCCCCAGCTCGCCGATTGTGCCTGTCAACGACGAGAGTTTGCTATTTGCCAACGCAGGGATGAACCAGTTCAAGAATATATTTCTGGGTCTTTTGCAGCCTGAATACCGCAGGGTGGTCAACAGCCAGAAGTGCCTGAGGGTAAGCGGCAAACACAATGACCTCGAAGAGGTGGGCAAAGACACCTATCACCACACGTTTTTTGAGATGCTCGGCAACTGGTCTTTCAACGACTACTTCAAGGCCGAGGCGATTCAATGGGCATGGGAACTTCTTACCGGCGTATGGAGCATCGAGCCGCAGCGGCTGTGGGTGACGGTTTTTGCCGGCGACAAGACTGACAACCTGCCCAAAGACGAAGAGGCGTCGAAATTGTGGACAAAAGTTACTACGATATCAGCCGAGAGAGTTTTGTCTTTCGGAAAAAAAGATAATTTCTGGGAAATGGGCAATGTCGGGCCGTGCGGGCCTTGCAGCGAGATACATATCGACCTTGGTCCCGAGCGGTGCGATATGCAGGATGTGAAAGGCCACAAATGCGCCGTCAACGCCGGCTGCAGCCGCTTTATCGAGCTGTGGAATCTGGTGTTCATACAGTACAACCGCAATGAGAACAGCAGACTAAATCCGCTCAACGCCAAATATATCGACACCGGTGCCGGGCTGGAAAGAGTCGTTGCGGTGCTGCAGAATAAAAAGAGCAACTACGATACCGACCTGTTTATGCCGATAATAGACGCAACAGCCGACATTGCAGGCCATAAATATACATCACAGCTTCACAACAAAACCGACAACGCATTCAGGGTCATCGCAGACCATATCAGGTCGCTTGTCTTTGCGATAACCGACGGCGCAACGCCTTCAAATGATGGTAGGGGCTACGTGATTCGGCGGATACTCCGCCGCGCCTCGCGGTTCGGCAGGGAACTGGGGATGCATGAGCCGTTTATGTATAAGCTTGTGCCGGTGGTCGTCAATTGCCTTGGCGAGGCGTTTGGCGAAATAAAACAAAGGGCCGAGCATGTTTCAACGGTAATAAAATCGGAAGAGGCCGGTTTCGGCAGAACTCTCGACAGGGGCATTGAAATCTTCAACGCTGCGGCAGAGCGGGCAGCAAAGGACAACAAACAAACAATCAGCGGAAACGATGCGTTTCAGCTTTATGATACTTACGGCTTCCCGTTCGATTTGACAAGACTTATGGCTGAAGAACGTGGTCTGCGGGTCGATACGTCCGGTTTCGAGGAACGGATGGGTAAGCAAAGAGAACGTGCAAGAGCCGCTCAAAAGGATGTTTCGCTGCTGACGATGCTGGCCGATACGGAACTGCCGACAACAGAAGACCTGCATAAATATCATACAAACAACTGCGAGGGCAAAATAGTCGGCTTCATTGAAAACGGAGTTTTCAACAATCAGGGCAGAATCGAAAAAGGGGTGGAGATAGGCGTGGTCCTCGACAAAACCTGTTTCTATGCCGAGGCGGGCGGGCAGGTCGGCGACTGCGGGACAATCGAATCACAGGGCGGTCGATTCATTGTCGAGAATACCGCCAAAATCGCCAATTGCGTGATTCACAGGGGACGGCTGGCTGAGGGAACAATGGGTGTCGGCGATGAGATTAAGGCCATAGTCAGCAAGGACAGGGACTCCATCAAGAAAAACCATACCGCCACGCACCTTCTTCAGTGGGCGCTGCAGGAAGTTGTGGGCAAATCGGCAGCCCAGCAGGGAAGCTTAGTGGGGCCGGACTATCTGAGATTTGATTTTACATGTCCCAGCGCCTTGACGAGCGAACAAATGCGGGAAGTCGAGGTGCTGGTTCGTGCCAAGATTGCCGACGACCAGCCGGTTACCTGTGCGGTGATGCCGAGGAACGATGCGCAAAAACTGGGTGCGATGGCGTTGTTCGGCGAAAAATATGGAAATGAAGTCCGAGTCGTTGCAATAGGTGCCGAGGGAAAAGACAAACTGCAGGATGCCTTTAGCAGAGAATTTTGCGGCGGCACTCACGTCGACAGAATCGGCAGTATCGGCGGCTTTAAGATAATCAAAGAGGAAAGCGTCTCAGCGGGCGTGCGAAGGATTACCGCATTGACCGGCCATGGACTTGCCAAATATCTCGAACAGCGGAGTTCTATTGTCGATGAGCTTTCGACGATGTTAAAGGTTCCCGCCGAGTCGCTGACTGAGAGGGTTGAGCAGCTTGTAAAAGACAATAAGAAACTCGGCAAAGACTTAAAATCCGCATCGAGGCAGGCAGGGGCTGACGCAATGGCTGAAGCGAAACAGCTTTTGGATAAATGTGAAAAAATCGGCGATGCGGCAATAGTTATCGGCAGGCTTTCGCCGACCTCTGTGGACCAGGCGCGTGAAGCTATCGACATGCTCAAAAAGAAAGCAAAATCCGCAGTTATAGTTTTCGGCTTTGAGGATAACGGCAAAGTGATTCTGCTGGCAGGTGTTACGGATGATTTGATAAAAAAGGGTTTAAGGGCAGGCGACATTGTTAAAGAGATAGCCCCGATTGTTGACGGCGGAGGCGGCGGCAAGCCCGAAATGGCTCAGGCAGGCGGCAAGAAACCGGAAAAAATCGAGGATGCTCTTGCAAAGGCAGCGGAGTTTATAAAAAACAAACTTGGCGATGGAACATAGCAAAACATAAGGCAGGAAAAAACAAAAATCAATCAACCCTGTCGGCGGATTTTTATGCTTTTTACATGGGCGTCGAGGCCTTCGGTTTGGGCGATGCGGATAATATCGGCGGCGTTTTCGGTGAGTTGCTTTTTGTCAAATTCGATGATGCTCGTTGACTTGATAAAATCGTTGGAACTCAAGGCGCTGAAGAATTTGGCGGTCTGACCTGTCGGGAGAGTGTGGCTTGGACCTGCCCAGTAATCTCCCACGGCAACAGGCGTATAATCCCCGATAAAAATGGCGCCGGCATTTTCAATTTTGTCGGCGATTTTTCTGCTTTCTTTGCCGCACTGAATTTCCAGATGCTCGGCTGCAAAATCGTTGGCGAAATCAATCGCTTTAGCCATATTGGCTACAACCACAATAGCACCAAATTTACTCAAGGATTCCTGGGCATCTTTGGCCCGGGTTAGTGTTACAAGCTGGTTTTTCAGTTCTTTAAGAATATTTTCTGCCACCAGCTTTGAATCTGTAACGGCAATTGCAATGCTGTCTGCCGCATGTTCGGACTGGCTTAACATATCGGCAGCGACCCAGGCGGGATTAGCCTTGTCGCCGGCGATTATCAATACCTCGCTTGGTCCTGCCAAACAATCAATACCGACGTAATCGCCTGAAACCATTTTTTTTGCGGTCGTTACCCATTGATTTCCCGGGCCGACAATTTTATCGACCTTTCGAATAGTTTCTGTTCCCGCCGCCAAAGCCGCCACAGCCTGTGCTCCGCCGATGCGGTAAACCTCATTTATACCAAGTTCACAACAGACCGCTAAAATCACAGGATGGATGCTGCCTTTGTATCTCGGAGGCGAGACGACTACTATCTCCTTTACCCCCGCCACCTGTGCAGGCACAGCGGTCATTATCACAGTCGAGGGCAGCGGTGCCGAAGCACCGGGTATACAGAGGCCGACCCTTTTTATAGATGTATATTTTATGCCCGGGTGTATATTTTTATTGCCGATAAAAATTTCCGTCTGGTACTGGCGAACATTTTCTATTGCCTGACGAAGTGATTTTAAAAGATTTGCGTCGATTTCCTTACGGGCTTTTTCCAAATCTTTTTTAGGTACACGAAATTCATCGGGTTTTAATTTAACCCCGTCAAATTTTTCGGTGAATTTTGCTAAGGCCTTATCGCCGCCTTTATAAATAGTTCTAATAATATCTCGGACAGCGAGACTATCTTTGCTGTCGTATCCGGCAAATCTTCCGCCTGGAGTTTTCCTCTCGAGGAGTTTTTTTACTCTTTCATCATAATCCCGCTGCGACGGGGTAATCAGGATTTTATCGAGTTCACTTGACACTATTTTTCCTTTAATTCGTAAAGTTTCCATAGCTATAAACGCGTACGGCCCGTTCAAGCAGAAAATAGTTGTTGCCTTTGTACTGGGTAAGAATACCGGCTGCTCTGAATCTGATATTCTCCAATTCACCGGACTGCTCCTGAATGGCGAGTTCGAGAATCTGACAGGGCAGCAGGGGAAATGAAATCTGCTCAATATTTCGGCCGAACGCATCGAGGGTAAATACATATTGTCCATCGTCCTGCTTAACGATAAAGCCAGCCCTGTCGGCCAGAATGGAATCCTCTTTTAGCTCCATTCCTTTCTTCAACTGCTCGGTGCGGATTATGGGTCTGGATTTGAGCTTATCGAGTATTCTCTGCGGTATTTTCAATTCATCGTTTGGCTCATTGATGGATGGCCTGGCCTGCTGGTTGGAATTGTCTGCCTGCTCGGCTTTGGTTTCAGCAGGTTTTGCATTGCTGAGCGGCAGAAAATAAACCGGAAATATAAAATTCTTTTTGTCATATTTTGTAACCGTACCCCATAATCGATAGCTTTTATTAAAGTGCTGGTTGGCGTCTGCCGTCAGCTTTTCAAGTGCTGCTGAGGGCAATACCTCCAATTTATCGCCGGCATTAATCGTACTTTTGCCGTCGCCGACATCAGAATCAAGTTCAAAGAGCCATTGTTCACTATCGGTTTGCCTTGTGAGTGTTCCATCCACACCGGAAAGAAAGAAGCCATCCCGCAACAGTTTGGGCTGGTTGACGTCGTTAGGGGTTTGCGAAAAAGCAACGGTGCTGAAAAGTAACGCCGTCAATATTAATATCATCCGATTTTTAATCATCGTCAAAACCCAATCCCAAAAAATCGTCTGTCAGTATAATCGGTTTATTCTTTTTAAGAAAGCTCTTGTTTTTTAATTTCCGGATTTTGTCTGTTCTTTTCTCGTGTATGGTTTAGTAATCCTGCCGCGAGCAGAATTTCCCTGTCCCTTTTTGAAAGGTCCAGTTTACCGACAAATTCAAATGAGCCGGTCTTATCGGCTATTTTAATTTCGTTACTATTTTTTATTGTCTCGAGCAGATTGTTAATTTGGAGCTGGTCGTCGGGCTTAATCTTGTCGTAATCCTTCGGGTCGGCAAATTCTATCGGCACGATGCAGAAGTTTATCAGATTGGCCTTGTGGATTCGCTCGATGCTTTTTGCGATGACTGCCCGCACGCCGAGATACATGGGGCAAAGTGCGGCGTGTTCACGCGACGAACCCTGGCCGTAACTTTCACCTGCGATGATAACGCCGCCGATATTTCTTTTCTTTAATTCGAGTGCACGCTCGGCAAATGTCGGTTTCCCGTCTTCGTTAAAGCAGTTGAAAACAACCTTTGCATACTGCGGCACATTTGAGCGGAGCTTGAGAAAAATCCCTGCGGGCATAATATGGTCTGTAGTTATCTTATCGCCGCACTTGAGCGACACCTGGCCATCCAGTTTTTCAGGCAGCATCTGCGGCGTTTCCGGTACGACAATCGTAGAGCCGCGAAGGACCTCGATACCGGCTGCCTCTTTTTCATTGGGCGGCCTTTCAATCATGCTGTCATCGATGGTGAATTCCCTCGGCAGCTTTATCTTTGGATACTTGATTGCGAAAAGTTTCGGCAAATCACGCGGGTCGGTAATACAGCCGGTCAGGGCTGAGGCCACGGCTGTTTCAGGACTGACAAGATATACCTTGTCGCCTTTTGTTCCGCTTCTGCCCACAAAATTCCTGTTGAATGTCCGCAGACTGACCACGCCGTCCGCAGGCGAAAAACCCTGGCCTATACATGGCCCGCATGAGGACTCTAAAGCGCGGGCGCCGGCTGAAATCATATCCGCCAATGCCCCGTTTTCCGCCAGCATATTCAAGACCTCTCTGCTGCCCGGGGCAATTGCAAATTCGACCATATTGTTTATTCGTCTGCCTTTGAGGACCTTTGCGGTCATCATCAGGTCGGCAAAGCTTGAATTCGTGCAGCTTCCTATAGCGACCTGGCCTGTTTTTACTCCCGCCAATTCCCTGACTGTTTTAACGTTGTCCGGCGAAGATGGACATGCCGCCATCGGCTCAAGCTGTGAAAGATTTATTTCTATGATGCGGTCGTAGTGGGCATCCGCATCGGCTTTGAGCGGCTGGTAATCGTTTTCGCGTTTTTGCGCCGCAAGGAATTTTTGCGTCTGCTCATCGCCGGGAAAGATACTCGTTGTTACACCCAGTTCGGCTCCCATATTGGTTATGGTTGCCCGCTGCGGCACGGAAAGCGTTGAAACGCCTTTGCCCAAATATTCGATGGCCCATCCGACATTGCCTTTTGTGGTAAGGATGCCTAAGAGTTTAAGAATAACATCCTTTGCAGCCACCCAGTCTTTAAGTCTTCCGGTCAAATTAACGCCCAAAACTTTTGGGCAGGCCAGGTAAAAAAGCCCGCCGCCCATAGCAACCGCCACATCAAGACCGCCAGCTCCGATAGCGAGCATTCCAATTCCGCCGCCGGTGGGCGTATGCGAATCGCTGCCCAGGAGCGTTGCGCCGGGTTTTCCGAACCTTTCGAGATGTACCTGATGGCAGATACCGTTTCCGGCACGTGAATGGTAAACACCCGACCTGGCAGAGGCCGTCTGAAGGTACAAATGGTCGTTATGGTTCTCAGGGCCAAACTGGCTCATATTGTGGTCGATGTAGCTGACGGAAAGCTGTGTTTTGACCCTTTTTACACCCATTGATTCAAAGAGCAAAAATGCCGTTGTTCCGGTCGCATCCTGGGTAAGGGTCTGGTCGATTTTAATGCCTATTTGTTTGCCGGCTTCAAGGCAGCCGTCTGCAAGGTGGCTTGAGAGTATCTTATATACAAGCGTCTGTCCCAATTTCAAACTCCACATAAAAAAACAAAACATTTTATTTTCTTAACGTTTTTTTCAATTATCAATTATCCCCTGCCACTAATCAATAAAAAAAGCGGCCTTGCGATTCGCCGCAAGGCCGCCTGTAAATTACACAGTACGGAATTAACCGTATTCTTATGGGGTAAAGTTCTTCTCGCTCACTAAGTAGGCATCTTTGTCACTCATGGGTTTATTACCAGACCCCCCGTTAGCGCCCTTTGGAGAATTTGCAATGCTTGATTTAGTGCCTCCAACCTGTCTTATACACTCATCAGTCGGCTCTGTTTGCGGGGTTGTTATCGGCCAGTGCTTCCAGATATTGTCGTTCTGAATGCCGACATTGGGGAATTTCTCAAAATTAGCATGGTTGTCATTATACAGGACGTTTTGCCCTTCCCTCTGGTGGGCTGCGCAATTGCCGGTCTTATCTTTGTCCGTGTATGCTCCATCTACACAGGATGGCGGATCTTCGGTGCTACCAACAGCAGTGCCGTCCAAATAAACACCACGGGCATTCTTATCGAGGTATGGATTTCTGTCCGAACAGACCGGGCTGCCGGGAGCGCTTGTCGCGTTGATGGGGTATGCTGTACCGGCCGGAGTGTCTCTGAAAGGGTCGTGATATGCGTAGCTGTTGTACTGGCCGGGCATTGGGTAGATTGAACTGTCGGTACTGCCGCCAAAATCCCAAATAAGGGCCAAACTCATCGCAGCAGTTCCAGTATCAGAAAGCTTAAACTCCTTCACTCCGGCATCGCCCTTGCAGACAAACATTGCCGGTGTCATATCGTAGTTCTTTACCAGCATATACAAGCAGGAGGTAATAGTTGCCTGGCCTGCTGTGAAAGCAGGATCTGTTGCGTTATCCGTCGTATCAAATTTCAAAATCTTGCCTGCGGTCGACCAGATAATATTACTCCCCCTTGGACCGGCTATGGGGTAATCTTCCCCATTGTCATTGGCATAGAGCAGCATCGCACTGCCGATACCCTTTAGGTGTGTACCGCAAATCATACGATAGGCAATCTGCCTTACCCTGGCAAGAGCAGGCATTAAAATACCCATCAAAAGCGCTATGATCGCTATAACGACCAGCAACTCAACTAATGTAAAACCTTTCTTCTTCATTTTTGTGTCTCCTTTTACTTTTTCGAAATTTGCAAGCCCGGTCATCCTTAGGCACAGTTAATGTTTTCTTAACAAATAAATATAACTAACTCTCAGTGTTCTTTTCCTGCAAATTTCAGTTTTTCATTTTTTGCCCAGGAATGGCTGGTTTAAGTTCACAAAATCGACCATAGTTAGCCGATAAACATCCATTTTCAAGATTACTAAAGGTCCAAAAATGTAAAAATACACAAAACCGGTGAAAAACCCTTTTCGGGCAGGCAGGTCTGAGATATGATCGAAGAAAAACTATGATAACGGACTTAAACTATAATATACTTTTCAAACCTACCAATCCTTACTCTGGATACTATCACAAGTCGGCATTTTTGTCAAATAAATTTTGGAAATTTTTCCTATTTTCTTGAAAAATTTTACAATTATCTTAATACTGTTGATACTTTCGTTTTATTAACCTTATGGAAATTCAACATAATGAATACTGAAAAAACTTTGGAAAACCTCAAAAAACAGCTAAAAAAGCATAATCAAACCCATATTCTGACATTTTGGGACCAATTGAACCCTGCCCAGCAGGAAAACTTGCTCTGGCAAATCCAGCAACTCGATTTCAAGAAAATTGACGGCTGGGTCGCTGATTATGTCAAAAATAGCACTCCTCCGGCAATACCCGCTGGGTTTGTTCCTGCCACATTTTACCCATCCATACCAACTAACCCTGCACAGGAAACCAAATACGCCAAAGCGAGGGAACTGGGCAGGGAACTGATATCAGGGGGCAAGGTGGCCGCCTTTGTCGTTGCCGGTGGACAAGGTACCCGCCTCGGATTTGACGGCCCCAAAGGCAATTTTGCTATAAGTCCGGTTAAAAATAAAACGCTGTTCCAAATCTTTGCGGAAAACATCGCAGCCGTCTCCAACAAATACCACGCATCATGCCCCTGGTATATTATGACAAGCCCGCTGAATTATGCCACGACACTCGAAATCTTTCGCTCAAATAACTGTTACGGTCTGAACAAAAAGGATATTTTCATCTTCCAGCAGGGAATTTTGCCCAACTTCGGCTTTGACGGCAGGGTGCTTATGGCCGACAAGGCTGATATAGCATGCTCGCCTGATGGCCACGGCGGCAGTCTGCTGGCACTGTATAAAAGCGGCGCTGTCGAAAATATGAAAAAACGCGGCGTTGAGTTCATAAGCTACTTCCAGGTTGATAACCCGCTTATCAATATCTTTGACCCGCTCTTTATCGGACTTCACGCACTCGACAGGGCACAGATGTCGTCAAAAGCACTGATAAAAACAGGCCCAAAGGAAAAACTCGGTAATTTCTGCTTAGTCGATGGCAGGGTAAACGTCATCGAATACAGCGACCTGCCCGACGAAATGGCAGAGAAGAAAAATCCCGACGGTTCGCTGGTTTTTGAGCTTGGCAATATCGCCATCCACATCATAAATGTCGGCTTCGTCGAGAGACTAAACTCAATGGGTTTTTCATTGCCGCTGCATAAGGCCGTCAAAAAAATCTCCCATATCGATGAAAAGGGGAAACTTATTCAACCTGACCAGCCAAACGGCGTAAAACTCGAGAGCTTCGTCTTTGACGCCCTGCCGCTGGCTTCAAACTCGATAATTTTAGAAACCGTGCGCAGCGAGGAATTCGGGCCTGTAAAAAATGCGACCGGCGTCGATAGCGCCGAAGCCGCCAGAGAGATGATTATCGCCCGTGCAGCCCGCTGGCTCGAATCGGCCGGCGTCGCCATCCCAAGAAAATCAGACGGCTCGGTCAATTGCGTAATTGAAATTGCCTCGAGCTTCGCCGTGGAAAAAGAAGATATCAAGGGCAAACTTGCACAGGTGCCTCAAATCAAGGCCGGCGATAAAATTTACCTCGCCTGACCGGTCAAATTATCAGCATCGCATCGCCGTAAGAATAGAAACGGTATTTTTGCTCGATGGCATACCGATAGGCCGCGAATATATTCTCCAGACCGGCAAATGCCCCCACAAGTGCGAGAAGCGTCGATTTGGGCAGATGGAAATTTGTTACCATCGCATCGACGATTTTGAATTTATAGCCCGGCGTAATGAATAGCCTTGTCGCACCGCTGCCTGCTGATATTTGCGAATCCGTTGCGATTGTCTCCAGCGTCCGAACGCTGGTTGTGCCGACGGCAATTATCCTGCCGCCCTGCTTTTTGGCTTTATTTATCAAGCCGGCATTTTTTTCATCGATGCTGAACCGCTCCTCGTGAATATCATGGTCTTCGAGATTTTCTACGTTCACCGGCTTAAACGTCCCCAGCCCCACGTGCAGCGTTATATATGCAAAATGAATTCCTGAGTTTTTCAGCCGCTTGATTAACTCTTCTGTAAAATGCAGACCTGCCGTCGGCGCTGCGACGGCGCCTGTCTTGCGGGCATATACCGTCTGATAGCGTTCCTTGTCTAAAGCCGCCTGTTCAATGTTATCATTCCGTTTGATATATGGCGGCAGAGGCGGCAGACCTATCCTTTCGAGGATAGCTTCCGCAATTTCTTCTGTTTGGAGTTTTAACAGGCACCTGCCCTGCCCTGTTTTTTCCAAAACAACCGCCTCGACATAATCTTTTCCCCTGCCGCTTAGACAAATAGTCTCTGTTGTTTTTACTTTGCCTGCGCCTTTCAACATCACTTCCCACAGGCCGGGTGTCTTTTCATTAAGAAACAGGCCTTCGAGTTTCCCGCCGGTCTTGCGAGCCCCCAAAAAACGGGCAGGCAATACCTTTGTATCATTAAGCACAAGGCAATCGCCTGGTCGTAAAAAATCTCCGATGCGGTTGAAGAAGCTATCTAAAAGTTTATTCTCAAGACGGTCAAAAACCAACAGCCGAGAGTCGCTTCGAACCGTGCAGGGCTGCTGAGCAATCAGTTCCGCCGGCAGATAATAATTCAATTGTTCTGTTTTCATAACCAGAAGTTATCAGACCATACGCGAAATAACAAAAAAAATTCCTGCAATAAATAAGCTGATTTGGGCTTTTCAAAGACAATATGAGCTTTTCCGCAAAAGCTGCCCTTCGCCATTTACGATACAGACAGTGCAGGTTCAACTTAAAAATAGTAACTTTTCAAAGGGTAGGACAATGACATCGAAAAAAATTTTTGAGCAGACCGCCACTTCGCTTGCCGCCCTTGGCAGGGGTGAACTGGAGAAACGAATCAAAAATTTCAACGGCCGATTTAGGCTGGATTTCACCGAAGATTACCTGAATAACCTCAGCGTTGACAGGCTAAGACACATCCTTTTAGCCGCCCTGATTAACGCAAAACCGCAATGTTAAATCAATATCTGGCGGTCTCATAAATCCACACTGAATTTTTTTTCGCCTTTTACCTTTGCCTTTTCTTCACGCCTTCATAATCTTAGCGGTAAAAAATTTGCATTTTTCTGTCGCATTTTGCCCTTATTTAGGCTCTTAATATCAGAAGCGCTTCAAATCCGGATGTATGGAGAAATTTTACGGTGGAATCAGACGCTCAGTTAGTAAATGCCGCCTTGAACGGCCAAAAAGACGCATTTGCGGTCCTCGTAAACCGCTATGAGAGGCCTGTTCGTTTGCTGGCGATTAATATTCTGCGTGATTGTCATCTGGCCTCAGATGTTGCCCAGGATGCATTTGTGCATGCCTTTGAAAATTTAACCGCTCTGCGAAAAGCCGATGCCTTCGGGCCCTGGCTGATGAAAATTACGCATAGATGCGCCCTCGATGCGATTCGCAAAAGAGCAAGACTGGCACCTCTGGATATTACAGCCGCTGACGCAGCGATTGAAAAACCTGATGGTCAGCTTGATGAGGATAATAAGCAGCTTTTGGCTGCTGTCGTCAAACTGCCAAAAGCCGAAAGACAGGTGATAATGCTCCGTTATTTCTCCGGCCACTGCGTAAGGGACGTCTCCGAGATTGTCGGCAGAAGCGTCGGCACCGTAACAAAACAACTTTCACGGGCACACCAGCGCCTGCGAAAAATATTAAAAGAGATTTAAATTATGAATCCAAAAGAGTCTCTGGAAAAACAATTGGAACAACTGGGCCAGACCGTCAGCCGAGATGATGCCTTTGTCGCAAATGTAATGGCTCGCATCAACGCTGCCGAACCGGGCCGAATTAAACAAAACAATAAACTGATATTTAGGAGTCTTATTATGAATCGCTTTACAAAATTCGCCGCTGCTGCGGTGATAATAATGGCTGTGATTTTGTCAGTAACTTTTTTCAATAAAACGGTTCCTACTGCTTCGGCATCGGAGTTTCTATCGGAAGCATGCCAAGCTCTTTCAAACATAAACTCCATTCACATAAAAGCTCAAATGAGAACTCTGCCCGCTGACAATTTTTCCATGATAGGCCTTAAATATGATTTTGTACCGATTGAATTGTGGAAGAAAACGGATGCATCAGGGCAGGTAAAATGGAAAGTCGAAAAGCCTGGAAGAATTCTTGCTATGGATGGAAACTCTACAACATTTTTAATAAAACCAAATTATGTTCGTAAGTCAGAGCCATGGCCTGACATTAGGGGTTATGACTGTGGCTGGTTTGGAAGATTAGTAAATGTTAAGGGGCTTATCGAAAGTGAATATAAAAACGCTCAAGATTCCAATAATACGGAGCTTTTTATCAGACACGAAACAGTCGATGGCCGGGAGAAACTTGTTCTCGAGGTTAGCGATTTGGCAAAAGGAAACTATACAAACGATTATCTCAAAAATAAGTTCATTTCAGAATCAGATCACACAAAGGTTTACCATTTTGATGCTCAAACCAAATTACTGGAAAGCTTCGAAATAATTGTCCACGCGGATCAAAATGACGTTCTTGTCTTTGAAGTTAACGATATCGAATATAACCCCAAGATTGATGACAAGGTTTTTGTTCTTGATTTACCAGGCAACCTTATTCAGGTTAAAGACGCCGAAATTCTGCCAAACAACGAGAACTATCAAAATATGGGGCCAAAAGAGACAGCTACAGCCTTTTTTAATGCCTGTGCCAAAGAAGATTGGAAAGAGGTTTTGAAATTCTGGATGATGTCGGATGTAGACCAAAGAACAAAAGAGTATCTTGGCGGAATGGAAGTCATAAGTATCGGAGAACCTTTTAAGTCCGGCCTTTATCCAGGATGGTTCGTACCTTATGAAATAAAGTTAAAATCCGGATATATTAAAAAAATGAACCTGGCTGTTCGAAACGACAACAGGGCAAAAAGATATATGGTTGATGGCGGGATTTAAAAAAATTCCTGACAATCGACAGCATTTGCACAAAGGCCGGGCCAATCCCCCCGGCCTTTTTTATGCCCCGCAAAATATCCTTAATCCAGCTTTTACTTCGCAAAAAGCAGTATCGAAAACTTTTACAATTTAAATAATTCGGCGGGTTTGTCGGCGTAATAGAGACTGACAATTCCGAAAGTCATAGGGATAGCTTCTGCATTAATAAAGCCGGCATCTTGCAAAAGAGAACAGAACTCATCGCCGGAGGCAAACGATTCGGATGTCCTATTAAGATATCGATAAGCAAAATTGTCGCCGGAAATGAGCCTGCCCAGCAGAGGAACGATATTTCTGAAATAGAGCAAATAGAGAGTTCTTATGACACGGTTTTTCGGGATTGAAAACTCGAGTATAAAAATCTTTCCGCCCGGCTTTAATACCCGATGCATCTGCTTTAGAGCAGTTGCAACATCCGTCACATTCCTGATACCAAAGGCACAAGTTGCCACGTCGAAACTACTCTGGCTAAAGGGCAGGTTCATGGCATCGGCCAGTCGCAAACTGACGACACTGTCCAGGCGGCGTCGGCGAAGTTTTCTATCCGCTATCGCCAGCATGTTGGCTGACAAGTCAAGGCCGACAGCCGATGAGATATCGACACCCGCCGAAAACAATGATATCAATAGATCGGCGGTACCCGTGGCAACATCAAGAACGTTGAGACCTTTTTTGTCCCTGAGCAGTTCGGCTATCCTGCGTCTCCAGACAGAGGCCAGGCCAAAGGACAGGAGGCTGTTAAGCAGGTCATATCGCGGCGCAATCCGGTCAAACATTCTATAGATATCAATTCGTGATGGTTCAGATTCCATATTTGAATTTTCCGACAATAACGCCCCATCGTCAAGAGCTTCTTCCTCGCAGGTATAGACTTTATTTTGAACTGGTGGATTTCAGGAATCTTTTTTTCCGGTGATGTCACGGGTGAGGCCGACAATACCGATGATTCGGCCCAAATTGTCACGCCAGGGAATTTTAGTGACCGAAAGCCATCTGATGATTTTCCCATCCTGGTCTTTTATGCAGGCTTCGTGATTGACCAGGCCATTGCCGGAACGTATGATTTCCTGCTCTTCGTCGAACCATTTTTGGGCACGCTCTTTTGGGAGAAAATCGAAATCGGTTTTGCCGATAAGGTCCTGCGGAGATTTGACGCCGAATTTTTCGGCACAGGTTATATTTGCAAATACAAATGCGCTATTGATGTCCTTGATGAAAATCCGGTCGGGCAGGGTATCGACCACGGTGCGAAGTAAATTTCGTTCACGGTCAAGCTCCTGCCTGACCTGGATGCGGTCGGTGATGTCGCGGTTGCTGCCTCGATAGCCGAGAAAATCGCCATTGTCGTCTATAACTGGTCGACAGGCGTGGTCAATCCAGCGGATTTGGCCATCCTGTCGCAGGATGCGGAACTGAGTTTCGCCTGGGCCATACACCTCAAGAGCACGACGGTGAAATTCATCCCATTTGGGTTTATCTTCAGGCAGGACAATTTCGTGCATAAGATTCGGGTTCTGGATGAATTGTTCAGCTTGGTAGCCGGTTATACGCAGGCAGGAAGGGCTGACAAACCTCAGTGCGCCGTCCGGGGTTTCCCAGTATTCCCAGTCGTAGGTGAAATTGGCGATGGTCCGATATCGCACCTCGGCTTCTCTGAGTTTTTCCTCGGAACGTTTTCGTTCCGTGATTTCCTCGTATGTACCCATAACGCCGACAATTTCGTTATTGGTGTCGCGGAGCGGAATTTTGCTTGTGCGAAGCCAGATTTCCCTGCCATCAGGAGTGGTCTGGGGTTCTTCGTAGTTTAGCTTCGGGATTCCGGACTGGATGACTTGCTGGTCGTCGGCGCGGTACATTGGCGCTTCTTTGGCCCAGCCGAGCTGGAGGTCATTTTTGCCGACAACTTCTTCGGGTGAGCTTAGGCCGGCATCGATTGCAAATGGCCGATTACAGCCGAGAAAAACGGAGTTGCGGTCTTTCCAGAAGACGCGGACGGGGATTGTATCGAGGACAAGCTGGAGCATCTGCTGGGATTGGCGCAGTGCCTGCTGGGCGTTGATGCGGTCGGTGATGTCGTTCATTATGCCGACAAAATGCGTCAGTTGTCCCTCTTTGTTGCGCACCGGCGAAACGGTGAATTCGTTCCAGAAAAGAGTGCCGTCTTTTTTGTAATTGCGGATGATGACCTGACAGGAGCGTTGCTCACTGAAGGCGGCGTGGATTTCCTGGCAGGCGGGCTGGTTGGTATCGGTTCCCTGAAGGAAGCGGCAGTCATGGCCGAGGACTTCGTTTAAGGAGTAGCCGGTAATGCGTTCGAAGGCGGAGTTGGCGTATATGATTGGATTATTTGGCGGTTTTATTTCAGTGATGACGATTGCGTTGGTGGCGGCTTCGATAGCGCGGTTACGCAGGTGCAATTGTTCTTCGGCGAGTTTTCGCTCTTGGCGGGTGCGGATGGTCTTAATACCGAAAGCCAGGTCGCAGGCGAGTTCGTCGAGGAGGTTTACTTCATCTGTGTAGAAGGCGTCGGGTTCGGATGAATAGATATTTATTGCGCCGAGGACATGTTCCTGTGTTACGAGCGGCAGGGAAATTGAGGCGGCATAGCCGCGTTTGGCGGCTTCTTCGCTCCAGGGGGCGAAGTCGGGATTTGCAGCCAGGTCTCTATTTATACTGGGCTTGCCTGTGCGGATGGCAGTACCGGTGGGGCCGCGACCTCGTTCGGTGTCGGCCCAGGTAACATTGAGTTTTTCCAAATACCCCTCGTCGAGGCCGGCCTGTGCGACCGGGCGGACGGTTTTGTTTTCGTCGTATTCGGCAAGGCCGACCCAGGCGAGGCGGTATTTGCCGACCTCGACTATGATGCGGCATATACTATTGAGTAAATCCTGCTCGTTTGTGGCGCGGATGAGGACTTGGTTGCATTCGCTGAGGATTTTGAGGGCGTGGTTGGCCCGCTGGAGCGCCTGCTCGGCGTTTTTGCGGTCGGTGATGTCGCGAACGCTTGTACGATGTCCCTGCGAGGCACCTTTGTCATCGTAGAGGGGCTGCCAGTTCACTTCAACCCAGATAATTGAACCGTCCTTTCGGACGAGACGGAACTGGACGCCTTTGCCGGTGCTGCCCT